>Ga0209175_10000019_pt1 | contig 131725 bp, 94 predicted proteins | sample JI91814C2DNA_FD_187506 | JGI IMG/M metagenome (GOLD analysis project Ga0209175, IMG submission 187506) | Wastewater effluent complex algal communities from Wisconsin, to seasonally profile nutrient transformation and Carbon sequestration -... | ecosystem: Engineered > WWTP > Effluent > Algae...
AAAGTTTGGTGTTGGGTTTCACTGCGCTCAACCCAACCTACGGGGCGATTTGTGTCAATCCCCATCCGCGTTAAGGAGCGTTATTGAGCGGTTAAAAAAAACCAAATTACATGGTAGGGGCTCTTTCGCCAATATCATTGACAACCACAGATAAATGATAAAAACCCGCCCCAATTCCGTCCCCAATAGAGGTTATTAGTGGGGTGGGGGCGGGTTTATGTAGGTTATTTGTTAGTAGGAAAATTGGTAGGTGAAAGAGCCCCTACAAAATTTATCGCTTTCATCAGCGTTTATTCGCGTAATCTTCAATCATCTTGATCATCGGATAAAATATATTCCTCCTCAAAAACCTCAAACAAAGAAAGGGAAGTCAAGAAACATTTAACTTTCCTCATTTCCGTTTCCGCCTCTTTCACAGCAGCTTGAAAACATTTATCCCAAATAGACTCAATAAAATCTCGATTTAAACTCGGCACTTCTTCTTGAATATCATCGATTTCACGACGAGCAGAGAGAATACTAATAGCCCAACTAGAAGAGCGTTTTTGAGGTTGACATTTCCACTTAATAACATGAAGCATTAAGCGAACTAACTGGCTTTTCAGCGCTCGTCTGTCATTTCTTCCCATTGCTTCAATTAGAGATTCTAAACCTTCCGTAGCTTCCATAGATTTTCCTTCTTTGAGAAGAGTCTGGACTGTTACAGCCGTTTGATAATGGGAACACACTGCTAACCAGTCCCAATCTTCTTTAGTCAGCATTGCCATTTCCTTGAGATTACCGATATATAGTGTTGATCTTTGAGAGGTGAAACTTGTGGTACAGGCATCTTCCCTGTGACAGGCTCAGAGCCCGTTCCACATTTACATCTTATTTAAAAATGCTATAGATAAATTTATCATAACTAATATAACGCGTAGGGGCAATCCCCCCGTGGTTGCCCCGATATGGTTGCCCCGATATGGTTGCCCCGATCTGGTTGCCCCGATCTGGTTGCCCCGATCTGGTTGCATCGGGGGTAGGCACGGGGGCACTACCCCTACAAATCTGTCTGTGTGAATGATTTAGACTTGCCATAATATAATAAAATTACTGTCAAACTTCCCAATTAAGGAATCAACAATGAGCGAATCATCTTATATTTTTTTAGCAGGTGCTAGTCGTGGTGTCGGGCGAGAAATTGCCAAAATTCTTGTCGCTCAAAATCTCAAAGTCAAAGCCCTCTTACGTTCCCCTGATACTCGTCCAGAATTAGAAGCAATGGGTATTAAAGTCGTCATCGGTGATGCTTTAAATATCACCGATTTAGAAAAAGCAATCCTAGAATCCGATGCCCCTATTTCTACTGTGATTAGTACCCTTGGCGGTTTACCCCAAGATGGAGAAAGATCCGACTATATTGGGAATAAAAACTTAGTTGATGTCGCGGTGAAAGCCGGAGCGCAAAAGTTTATATTAGTTTCTTCTATTGGGAGTGGGAATAGTGAAGTCGCGTTACCTCCCCCAGTATTACAAACCCTCGGCCCGGTGTTAATTGAAAAACATAAAGCTGAACAACATTTAATCGCGAGTGGGTTAATTTATACCATTATTCGGCCCGGTGGGTTAAAGTCAGAACCCGCCACAGGTAACGGTGTTTTAACAGAAGATTATCGCGTCGCGGGAACGATTCATCGCGCCGATGTCGCACAATTAGTTTGTAAATGTTTAGCCTCAGACTCCGCTAATAATAAGATATTCTCAGCCTGCGATCGCGCTATGTTTTACGGGCAACCAGAGTTAGTAGAATTTATCGTCTAAAACCCCAGTGAGGTTGGAGAAATCAACCTCACCCACAAATAAATAGAAAAAACAGAACAAACATTGTATAATGCTATCAGCTAACCAGCAATAGACAACCGAAATATGATATCATTAATCACCACTGGCTCCCAAATGATACGGGACTTAGAAACCTCCGGTTCCCTGGCCGTCTATGTACCCTTAGAAGGAGGTTTTGAGGGACGTTACCAACGACGACTACGCGCAAAAGGCTATAACGCGTATAACATTACAGCACGCGGCTTAGGTGATTTAGCCATGTATTTAACAGGCATTCATGGTGTGCGTCCCCCCCATCTGGGTAAAAAAAGTGTCGGCCATGAAGCCGCGGTGGGTGATGTCTATTTTATCCCCCCCTTAGTCAATACTCAACTCGATCATTTACCACCCAATTCCAAAGGTTTGGTATTATGGATTATTGAAGGTCAAATTTTGTCCCGTCAAGAAGTTGAATATTTAACAGTATTACCAACCCTAGAACCCCGTGTTAAAGTAGTTATAGAAATGGGAGGCGATCGCGTGTTCCGTTGGACACCACTAAAGCAAGCCTTAATCGCCGCGTAAAGCCCTTAAAGCAGCTTCATTATTAGATTTTAGATTTTAGATCCGAGCAAAATCTAAAGTCTAAAATCTGAAAAATCACCCCGAACCCCCAGAAAAAAAGGAAAATCAATTATGTTAGAACAAAGAGATTATACCTTAATTATTGACAAAAGTGGCAGCATGATCACTAAAGATCAACCGGGTGGAAGAAGCCGCTGGGATATAATGAAAGAATCGACATTTGCCTTAGCCAGCAAATGTGAAGAATTAGATCCCGATGGCATTACAGTTTATACATTTTCCAGTCGTTTTAAACGCTATGATGGCGTAACAGCAACAAAAGTTAATCAAATTTTTGAAGAAAATGAACCCGCGGGAACAACTAATCTCGCGGGGGTTTTACAGGATGCTCTTAATCATTATTTCCAGCGCAAAGCATCAGGAAAAACTGAACTAAAAGGGGAAACAATTCTAGTCGCCACAGATGGGGAACCCGACGATCGCAAAGCCGTAATGAAAGTCATTATTGAAGCATCTCGCCAACTAGAGCAAGATGAAGAAATCGCCATTTCTTTTATTCAAGTGGGTAGCGCACCCGAAGCCACAAAATTTTTGAAAATCTTAGATGATGAATTACAAGGTGCAGGGGCAAAATTCGATATTGTCGATACTATCACAATGGAAGATATGGCAGACATGACTCTTAAAGAAGTTTTACTCAATGCCATTCACGATTAATTAGGTAATGGGTAATGGTGAATGGGTAATGGTGAATGGGTAATGGGTAATGGGTAATGGTGAATGGGTAATGGGTGAATGGGTAACGGGTGAAAAAATAAATAATTAGGCATTCCCTAATTCTCAAATCCTCAATCCCCAATCCCCAATCCCCAATCCCAAGTCCCCATTCCCGACTCAGATAGAAAAGGGACGCGATCGCGTGTTCCCTTGCACACCACTAAAGCCAGCCTTAATCGCCCTGTAAAGCCCTTAAAGCAGCTTCATTAGATGTGAGATATGATATCATTAAAAAATATCAAGTCTCACATCTCAAAAATACAAAATCCTAGGGTGGGCACTGGGTATCCGCCCCCACAAAACAGGAAAATCAATTATGTTAGATCAAAGAGATTATACCTTAATTATTGACAAAAGTGGCAGTATGGCAACGAAAGATCAACCAGGGGGAAAAACCCGCTGGGATATTATGAAAGAATCAACTTTCGCGTTAGCCAGCAAATGTGAAGAATTAGACCCCGATGGCATTACAGTTTATACATTTTCCAGTCGTTTTAAACGCTATGATGGCGTAACAGCAACAAAAGTTACTCAAATTTTTCAAGAAAACGAACCATCAGGCACGACTAATCTCGCGGGGGTTTTACAAGATGCTCTTAATCATTATTTACAGCGCAAAGCATCAGGAAAAACACAAATAAATGGGGAAACAATTTTAGTAGTAACTGATGGGGAACCCGATGATCGCAAAGCGGTAATGAAAGTCATTATTGAAGCCTCTCGCCACCTTGATCGAGATGAAGAAATGGCCATTTCTTTTATTCAAGTGGGTACAGCACCCGAAGCCACAAGATTTTTGAAAGTATTAGATGATGAATTACAAAGCGCGGGGGCAAAATTCGATATTGTCGATACTGTTACAATGGAAGATATGGCAGACATGACTCTTAAAGAAGTTTTACTCAATGCCATTCACGATTAATTAGGTAATGGGGAATGGGTAATGGGGAATGGGTAATGGGTAATGGGTAATGGGTGATTGGTGATTGGTAACTTTTTTCCTGATTCTTTCCATCCGTTATATAAGTGAAAAATCCGTTGCTAACCTTCTAGCTTAAGCCCACTAATAATCCCAATTCCCCTAATCCCTAATAGACATCTCCATAAACTAAAGTAGGGTAGGCATCTTGCCTGCCATTGCTCCGATTTTTACCAGATGTCTAATCGCCAATCGCCAATCGCCAATCCCTAATTCCCAATCCCCTAATCGCCATTCCCTACTAAGGAATGGAAATTAAATAACTTGAGTATTTGGTTTTTCGGGGAACCCTTGATCTCGAAAGCAGGCAAGATGCCTGCACTACTTTATAAAATTTTCATTCCTAAGATGGAATCACTCGATCGTTTATTAGCGGAATTAAAAGCGGAATATGCAGAAGAAAAGCCGAAATCTCCTGCGCCTCAAGATCCTATTTTGAAGGCAAAACCGCCTCAGCCCAATGTCTTAAATTCTCCCCTAAATTCTCCAGTGAATTATCTCATCAATGAGGATAATAATGAATGGAAAAATACCTTAGCTGATCTGAAAAATGAAATAGAGGAAAACGATCGCGCCACCGCCCAAGCCCAAGCCCAAGCTCAAGCCCAACTTCTCAAACAACAACAACAAAAAGAAGCCCAAGAGCGAAAAGCCTTAGAAGCTCACGCGAAAAAGTGGCTCAAACAATTAGATCCCCTTTCCGATGAGGGAATGTGGTTTACAGAATTCGCCTATCAATATCCATCCCCCCTCGAAGCCGCGATCGACTATTTGAAAACATTACAATCCTAAACTCTCTACTCAAGAGCACCGGATACAGCCACCCTAAAACTATCAAGATAAACCCGTGAAAGATCGAGATTCCCCCTTACAATCCTTAGAAAATGGTAACTGGTTTAAACTTATTTGTGGAGCCAGTTATCAACACTTACCAGACATTCGGAATCTCGCCTTAGTTTATACCCTCGCAGGAGCCGACTGTATTGATGTTGCAGCAGATCCCGCGACGATCGCGGCTGCCCAGGAAGGCATTAACATCGCCCTAGAATTAAGAGAAAAAGCCCCCAAAGAATTGCGCGATCGTTACCACAACAAACCATTATTAATGGTAAGTCTTAATGATGGCGAAGATCCCCATTTTCGTAAAGCCCAATTTAACCCCGAAATCTGTCCCTCAGACTGTTGGCGCCCCTGCGAAAAAGTTTGTCCCGCGATCGCGATCGTCTTTTCCGATCATAACAATTTTTCCGGTGTCATCGATCAACGCTGTTATGGGTGTGGCCGTTGTATTCCCATTTGCCCCAGTCAAATCATCTATACTCGTTCCTATGTTTCTACACCTAACACCATTGCTCCTTTAGTACAAGAAGCCAAAATAGACGCGATCGAAATTCATACCCAAATCGGACGCGAAAGCGACTTTAAACGACTTTGGGAGAGTATCGCGCCTTGGAGAAATCAACTGAAACTCCTAGGGATTAGTTGTGCCGATGGAGAAAACCTCATTGATTATCTCCAAACACTCTATCAAATCATATCACCCTTAAATTTTACCCTAGTTTGGCAAACCGACGGCCGCCCCATGAGTGGCGATATAGGCATAGGCACAACTCACCCCACGATTAAACTCGGAGAAAAAGTCCTCGCGGCAAAATTACCCGGTTATGTACAACTCGCGGGGGGTACTAATAACCACACCGTCAGCAAACTCCGATCCCTCGGACTTTTACACCCACAAAAAACACCTACCATTAAGCCATTATCTCCATTATCTCCAAAGCGCGATCGAACGATCGCGGGTGTCGCCTATGGTAGTTATGCCCGTGTATTACTATCACCGATATTACAAGAATTAGAAAACCTCCAAACCCAACACCCCAAACTCATAGCCCCCGATGTCACCCCTCAATTACAAACAATTACCCCAAATCCCCATCTCACCCACCTAGAAAATTTACCCGATCTCCTCTGGCAAGCCGTGAGTTTAGCCCATTCCCTCGTATCTCAAATTAAGTAATTAGGGATTGCAGCACAAGCCAAATCACTTAGTTTGACATCTTTCATCCATCTTTCATCCATCTGCGTTCATCTGCGTTCATCTGCGGTTTCAAAAAAGAGACTTTAATTGCAACAAACACTCATTTATGACAAATACTTGTAAAAAAACGCGCCTTTTTTTTCCACCCCCTTGACAAAACCTTGAGATTGACAGATAATATATAGAATAATGGGATGGTGGCGATTTTTTTATTTTTGCCACCATCCCATTATTCTAAAAATATTTATCTAACTATCCTTAATCATACCACACCTCGTTTTTCTTCGCCACGCGTGAAAATGTAAAGATTTGTGACAAACCTGACGGCTCAGGGGAAAAATCCTTTACTTTGGCATCTGAACATCTGCGTTCATCTGCGTTCATCTGCGGTTTCAAAAAAGAGACTCTAATTGCAACAAACACTCATTTATTATAAATACTTATAAAAAAACGCGCCTTTTTTTTCCACCCCCTTGACAAAACCTTGAGATTGACGGATAATATATAACATAATGGGATGGTGGCGATTTTTTTATTTTTTGCACCATCCGATTATATTAAAAATATTTATCTAACTATCCTTAATCATACCACACCTCGTTTTTCTTCGCCACGCGTGAAAATGTAAAGTTTTGTAAAAAAATAAGATAACATGAAGGGAGAAGAAGAAAGCGCGATAGCCTGAGTGCTACGCACACGCGACCCCAACGGCTCAAGCGCAGCTATCGCGCCACATGAAAAAACAAGGTGGTAGGTAGTAGGTAATAGATGTTAGTTTATAGGTGGTAGGTGATAGGTCTGAAGTGAAAAACCGAAACTGAAAACTTAACACATCATCCCCCTAATACCGAACACCAGACACCGAACACCAGACACCGAACACCGAAAACCTGACACCTCTAATCTATGCAAATGAGAACTGTTATTGCAGACGATCTCAACCGATTATTAGAAACCGTACCAGAGGCCATTCGACAGCCCATTGAAAAACATCCTCAACAGGATTCACTCATTGAAATTGTCATGGATCTAGGGCGCTTTCCTGAAGCACGTTTTCCGTCAGGTGCCTCTTATTTATCTGAAATTCCGGTAACAAGAGAAGACTTAGCATATTGTATTGAGCGAGTAGGCCATTTTAGTGGTGATAACCGCGCAGGTTTAGAACAAACCCTGCACCGGATCAGTTGTATTCGTAATCGAGCTGGGGAAATAATAGGTTTAACCTTACGCGTAGGTCGTGCAGTCTTTGGTACGATTGAAATGATCCACGATTTAGTCCAAACAGGGAAATCGATCCTGTTACTGGGACGGCCTGGAGTAGGTAAAACCACCGCCCTTCGTGAAATAGCCCGTGTCTTAGCCGATGACTTACAAAAACGGGTCGTTATTATTGACACTTCCAACGAAATAGCAGGAGATGGAGATATACCTCACCCCGCGATCGGTCGATCGCGTCGAATGCAAGTAGCGCGGCCAGAACTTCAACATCAAGTAATGATTGAAGCAGTAGAAAACCATATGCCAGAAGTGATCGTCATTGACGAAATTGGCACAGAATTAGAAGCTTTAGCCGCCAGAACGATCGCGGAAAGAGGAGTACAATTAGTAGGAACAGCCCACGGAAACCGTCTGGAAAATCTAGTCAAAAACCCCACACTCTCCGATCTAGTTGGAGGTATCCAAGCCGTGACATTAGGAGATGAAGAAGCGCGACGTCGGGGTTCACAAAAAACAGTATTAGAAAGAAAAGCCCCCCCCACATTTGAAATTGGCGTAGAAATGTTAGAGCGTCAACGGTGGGTAGTGCATGAAAGTGTCGCGCAAACAGTAGATACACTCCTACGTGGGTATCAACCAACATTACAAATTCGTACCACAAGCGATACAGGAGAAGTGACGATTACCCAAGAAGCCCCCCCCCCACCAACCCTCGGGCCAGGACTACAGATGTCAACATCTCGAAAACCGATCGCGCCACCGCCAAATGTTCCAGTGGGAGGTTGGCGTGGTTCAGGAAAAATGGTACCCTTGCCCAGAGAAAGAGAAGCCTTACCAGTAAAGAAAGCACCCTTATCCGATAGTGAATATTTTGTGCAATTATTGGATGAGTCTCTGGAAATGGAACCAGTTTTGTCCCCCCGTCGTTTGGCGAAGACACCAGGGCCCAATGGAGAAGAGATGCCCCTGCACGTTTATCCCTATGGGATAGCACGACATCAAATAGAACAGGTAATTCAAACCTTTACTTTACCCGTAATTTTAACCAAAGATGTCGATAGCGCAGATGTCATTTTAGCCCTGAGATCCCACGTCCGAAATCAATCAAAATTAAGACATATCGCGAAAGTGCGTCAAGTGCCATTACATACCATAAAGGCCAGCACATTACCTCAAATCGCCCGATCCCTGCGACGACTGTTAAATATGGAAGATCCCCATACACCGGAAGTCGCGGATTTAAGTTTATTTGCCCACAATGGCTCATCCGATGAATTAGACGCGTTAGAAGAAGCGCGATTAGCAGTAGAACAAATAGTAATACCCAAAGGACAACCCGTGGAATTACTACCGCGTTCTGCCACTGTTCGCAAAATGCAACATGAATTAGTAGAACATTACCATTTAAAGTCCCATAGTTTCGGGGAAGAACCCAATCGTCGTCTCAGGATCTATCCCGCGTAGAATGGGGAATGGGGATTGGTGAATGGGGTTAACAGTGGACAGTTGACAGTTGACAGTTGACAGTTGTGTCATAAAGTTGACAGTTGATAGTTGACAGTTGTGTCATATAGCACTTCTTAAACCAGTGAGGCTTCCTGAAAACCTGGAAAAACTTATTTATTTACCAATGAAAGACTTACCATAAAAGCGTTTGTCAACTGTCAACAAACTGTCAACTGTCAACTGTCAACTGTCAACTGTCTTCCCTCTTCCTTTCCCAATTAAGTCCAAGGAGATCCGGTGATGCTGCGAAATTTCAGCAGAATACTTGAAAATATTTCTGATGTCATCACGGTAGTACATGATGCCGTTGTCTCCTATCAAAATGCTTCCATTCAAAAACAATTGGGATATAAACCAGAAGACTTAATCGAGCAAAGTATTTTTCAGTGGATTCATCCTAATGATATTCCTAAATTAGAGATCATTTTTGCCCAAATTATTGAAACTCCTAGTTTAACCCCTTCTCTGGAAATTCGATGGCTTCATCAACAAGGCTCTTGGCATCTTTATGAAAGCACTTGCCAAAGTTTTTTTGATGAGCTGGGTAAAATTTTTATTGTGATCACTTCCCGTGATTTATCGGAACGTCAACAGCAAGAGGTTAATCTTAAACAACGGGCTCGTCTTTCTAATTTAGCCGGAGAAATTGGTATCGCGTTAGGAAAAAGCAATAGTTTACCGCAAATTCTTAATCATTGTACTAGGGCAATGCTTGAACATTTGGAGATGACTTTTGCCGGAATTTGGATTTTAAATCGGGCAACTCGTTTGTTGGAATTACAAGCTTTTGCCGGAGAACAACCCCCAACCGCGGATTTTGCCGATCGCGTTCCTTTAGGGATTATGATGGTAGGCTTTATTGGTCAATATAAAGTGCCTTATATTAGTAAAGTCGCGACATCAATGAATACAATGTTAACGGAAGATGTTAGCAAAGAAATGGATAAAGTTGTCGCCGTCGCGGGTTATCCATTAATGGTAGAAAATAATTTGGTCGGGGTTTTGGCTTTATGTAGTAATGAACCCATTACCGAAGATATTAGAGAGTTATTGGGATGGGTGGTTAACGCGATCGCGATCGGGATTGATCGAGCCCGTTATTCGACTAACCGTGAAGCTTTATTATTAAGATTAACTAAACAAATTCGTAATTCCCTAGATGTTAATACCATTTTAGAAACCGCGGTGCAAGAAATTCAAACTTTATTACAAGTAGATCGCTGTTTATTTGCCTGGTATCGTGAGGGAAAGAACAAGTCAAATTCATCGTCATATTTATCAAATATATCTGCCAAGCGAGGACGTTTTTGGCAAGTAGTAAAAGAAGCAAAAAATGAGAAGCTACCATCATTAGTTGGGAATTATTTAATCGGCAACGCGGGGGCGTTTACCGAAAAACTGTTAAATTTAGAAATGCTGAAATTAGATGATGTTAATAGCTTTAAAGAACCCCTGATGCGTGATTTTTTAAAGAAGGCGGGTTTTACTTCAATTTTAGCAACACCATTACAAACAATTTCCGGCGAAATTGGTGTGGTTTGTTGTGGAATGGTGGTTAATGAAAATAATCAGAAATCTCATATTTGGCGTGATAATGAGATAGAATTATTAAAGGCTGTTACCGATCAATTAGCGATCGCGCTCGATCAAGCAGAACTCTATAGCCAATCTCAAAAAAGTGCGGAAATAGCTCAAGCCAAAGCCCAACAACTCACCGAAGCTTTACGTCAATTACAAACTACCCAAACTCAATTAGTCCAAACCGAAAAAATGTCCAGTCTCGGTCAAATGATCGCGGGAATTGCCCATGAAATTAATAATCCCCTTTCCTTTATATCCGGCAATATTTCCTACGCGATTGAATATACTACAACGGTTTTACATCTCCTGAAATTATATCAAGACGCGTACTCCAATCCCATCGAAGAAATTGAAAGAATTTATGAGGAAGTTGATATTAATTTTATTACAGAGGATTTAGCTAAATTGATGCTTTCGATGAAAGTGGGGACAGAACGGATTGATCAAATAGTCAAGTCTTTACGCAATTTTTCCCGCGTGGATGAAGCGGATAAAAAACCCGTTGATATTCACGAAGGATTAGATAATACTCTTCTTTTATTACAACATCGTTTCAAGGCTCATGGGAAAAAAGCGGCAATTACATTGATTAAAGACTATGGAAAAGTCCCCTTGGTGGAATGTTACGCCGGACAATTAAATCAAGTATTTATGAATATTTTAAGTAACGCGATCGATGCCTTAGAAAATAATCCAGAACCGCAAATTATTAAAATTACAACCCGGATAGGAAGCGAAGAAGAAAACAATTTGACTGAAGAAGAAATAGAAAATAATAATGACTTGAATGCCCCCCAATATATGATTATTCGTATCTCCGATAATGGCCCCGGAATGCCAGAAGAAGTCAAAAATCACTCCTTTGATCCCTTCTTTACCACCAAACCCGTAGGTAAAGGGACCGGTTTGGGTCTTTCCATTGCCCATCATATCGTTGTCGAAAAACATCGCGGTATCCTCAAATGTATCTCAGAAGTCGGACTTGGCACAGAATTCTCGATTAAAATTCCCCTTCAGTTCTCAGGAACTTAGTTTAACCGCCTCTTATACCCCCTTAAAACGACATTTTTTGAGAACTGTTGTAAAATTAAATGAGAAAAACCTAATCCCATCCGTGACTCCGGGTGCTGAAGTCCTGTTCCTTTTGGGCTGACACATCATTGTTAATAAAAATTAAGTTTTTCGGAAATCTATGTTTAGGGGAGAAAAATTAAATGATTAATTTTTTTTACTTCCTTCAAAAAAGTTGAAAAAAAACGCATAGTCTGTCATAATACAAACATAACATATATTAAAATATCGGAGAAATTAATCAATGAATGAGATTCTTTTGCAAAAATTTATCGACTTGATTTCCCAATATACCGGCTTGCAAATTCGCCCACAAGATCGCCAATTGTTTTCGCAAAAACTTGGGGTTAGAATGAAGTCGATTAAGATGTCAAAACCAGAAAAATATTATGATCTATTAGAATATCCTTCTCCACAAAGTCAGAAAGAGTGGCGAGAACTCATTTTACAGTTAACCGTGACAGAAAGTTATTTTTTGCGAGACAAAGGTCAGTTTGAAATTTTACAGAAAATTATATTACCAGAATTAATTCAAACAAAAAAAATAGCTTTTCAGACATTAGGAATACCGAAATCTATTCGCCTCTGGAGTGCCGGTTGTTCAACGGGGGAAGAACCCTATTCTTTAGCTATGTTAGTGAAAGAACTTTTACCCGACTGGCCTGAATGGAATTTGTTAATTTTAGGAACGGATATTAATGAAGAAGTGATGGAAAAAGCCCGAAAAGGAATATATAGTGATTGGTCTTTTCGCCAAGTTGATTCCGTCATCAAAAATCAGCATTTTGTTCATAAAAAAAATGAATGGTATATTAGTGATGATTTGCGTAATATGGTCAAGTTTCGCAGTAATAATTTAATTCAAGATCCCTTTCCTAATTTTACTGATGAAATTTATAATATGGATTTAATTATTTGTCGCAATGTCTTTGTTTATTTTGATACTATTTCCATTGCAAAAGTTATCAATAAATTTTATCATACCTTGAGATTAGGGGGATATTTAATAACGGGTCATGCCGAACTTCATGGTCAACATATTGAGTATTTTCAAACTAAAGTTTTTCCTGAATCTGTTGTTTATCAACGCACAGAAGCTCATTTAGGTGAAGTCTCTCGCGTCAGAAAAGCCCTTTCTTCCTTAGATGAAATGGACTTATTCGCTCCGGGGGAAAATTTGCTGCCATTGGATTCTCCATTAGACTCGCACCCACCAGAACAGAAAATCTTGGCCCTCAATAATTCTTCTCAAAATAGTAATACAAGGAGTAATATTTACCCAGAAAAAAAACTAAATAAAGTCCCGCCAATAGCTAATTTAGCAGCTGGTGACATCGCGCACAAAAAAGAATTTATTTTATGGGAAGAAGCACAACATTTATTTACCAATAAAGCCTATCGTGAGGTGCTCAAGAAACTTGATGAGTTACTAAAATTATCGCCCCGTCATTTTGAAGCTTATTATCTTCAGGCCCAAGTCTATGCTAATATTGGTGAATATCATCAGGCAAATGAATGTTGTCAGCAAGCAATTAAGCTCAACCCTTTATCGGAATTTCCCTATTATTTATTAGCCCATATTGCTGAAGAAAAAGGAGAATTAGAACAGGCAAAAAAAATTTTTAAGCGTATTATCTATCTCGATCATACTGCCCTTTCCGCTTATTTTAAATTAGGGGATATTTATGCACGAGAGCTGGATATCACGCGATCGCAAAAGATGTATAAAATCGCGTGGGATATCGTGCAGAAATTACCCCCCGATAGTGTTCTGGGGTATCCGAGTCATCTGAAGGTACGGGAAATGTTAAACTATCTGGAAAAAGTTTTGCAAAAATGATTTGAAGTGAGCAAAAATTATGGAAAAGATACCTTATCTGATTTTTAAACAACATGATTCCTTTTATGGAGTGGAAGCTTTCGCGGTACAAGAAATTTTCTTGCTACCCGAATTAACTCCCATCGCGGAATCTCCTGATGAGATTGTCGGTGCGATCAATGTACGGGGGGAATTTTTATCTGTGATGGATCTTAATCTCCGTTTCGGATATCAATCTGATGACTATATGATTACAGATAGTGTGATTACCATTTCGGCGGAAGATTCTCAAATTGGGATAATTGTAAATGAAGTTAAAGAAGTGTTAATGATTGAGGAAAACGCGATCAAATCCAAGCTTTCCTATAAACGGGAATTGCCGACAAAATCTCATCATTTTATTCGAGGTATTTTGCAAATTGATGAAGGTTTAGTAATGCTTCTCGATCCGAAAATTTTAATTCAATATTCTCAAGAAGAAGAAGATTTGAGAAAAACGTCGCGGCGGGCGAGACAAGAAAATCCTCAAATTTTTTCTGATTTGGAGGAGATTGATCTGTTAGAAGAAAAAGTCGCGAGTCCTAAGAAATTTTTAGAACATCCTGTTTTCTGTCCCAAGGCAACCCCAGAAGAAAAAATAATTTTTCGGGAGAGGGCTAAAAATTTAAAAAAACAGGATGAAAATCAAGATTTTCTTCGCAGTAAAATGCCCCTCGCGGTAATAGCATTAAATGGTGAAGTTTTGGGTTTGAATCTTGACTTAGTTAGGGAATTTACCGACATTCGTAAAGTGACGGCTATTCCTTGTACCCCCCCCCATATTGTCGGAAATATGAATTTACGAGGGGAAATTTTAACCTTAGTTGATATTCGTAATGCTCTTAATATGCCGATGGGAAACATGGAATCTTTAGGAAAAGCGATCGTGGTGGAAGTTTCGGATATTGTCGCGGGAATTGTGGTGGATGAAGTCTTAGATGTCATGTACTTAAATCCCTTAGATATAACCCCCGTTCCTACTGCTATTCATTATACCAATGATGAGTATCTGCGAGGGACAGCACCCTATCGGGATAAAATGATGAGTATTCTTGATCTTCAGAAAATGATGACTAAAGGTGCTCTCATCGTTGATGAAGAAGTTTAAAGTAAAATAGCAAGTCTAAATCATTCATATAGATTTGTAGGGGTAGCACCCCCGTGCCTACCCCTGATCAATTAGGGCAACCACGGGGGGATTGCCCCTACCTGAATTGTACAAATCATTTAGACTATAAAAGGTAAAGGTTAATTGTCAAAAGGTGATAAGCAATTTCACTTAACAATCAGTCCTTAACTGATTTAGGAGTCTAACTCTTATCAACTATAAACCATCTGAACAATATAAAGGAGAACCTGATCATGACTCGTCAAATAAAACTGAGAACCCGAATGTTATTGGGATATACCACACCCGCGGTATTTTATGTCATTATCGGAACAATGGCTTATACAATTACGGAGCAAGTTTTTAAAACATTTGAAGAAGTGGAAAGGGTGCAAAATGTGATTATTGAAATGAATAATATGTCTCTCTCCGCTCAGGAAATGGTGCGGAGTAGTCGGGGTTATCTTATTAATAAAAATGACACATTTTTTACGGAATATCAGGAAGGGTTCAACTCAGCTCGTAAATCGGCGGATCTGATCGCCAAAGAAATTAAAATTGATGAGCAAAAACAACGCCTTAATCGTATGCTCGATCTCGTCAATGAATATTATGAGGGTTCTAATGATTTATTTCGCTTAGTTCGTCAGGGTAAACAAGGGGAAGCTCTTGCTATTTTTAATACAGGAAAATATACCCGTTTTGTCGAAGAATTTGATGGATTAACCGACCAATTTAACAAACATGAAAGAGATCGATTACAAAAAGAAACAAACGCGGCCAAGGAGTCCCTCACTTTTTTACGACTATCCCTCTTAATTGGTTCATTATTATTATTATTATTTGCCATTATTGTCGCGTGGTTAATTGCTGGGGGAGTCGCGGGAACTATTAATCAAGCTATCAACGCGATCGCGATCTCTTCGACGGAAATTGCCACCACTGTTGAAGAGCAAGAAAGAATGGCTACTCAACAGGCTACATCCGTTCATGAAACCACAACCACAATGGATGAATTAGGCGCGTCTTCCCAAGTAACAGCCGAACAAATTGAAACAGCCGTTGCCCAAGCCCGACAAGCTTTATCCTTAGCATATAGCGGCACAAAAGCGATCGGAATGTCTTTAGATTCCATGAATAAGTTGAAAAAGAAAGTGGAAAAAATGCAAGAACAAATTGTGCATTTGAGCGAACAAACTGGACAAATTGGTAATATTTCAACCGTCGTCAGTGATTTGGCAAATCAAACTAATATGTTAGCCTTAAATGCCGCGGTGGAAGCTGTCCGAGCCGGTGAAAATGGCAAAGGATTTGCCGTAGTCGCGACGGAAATTCGCAAATTAGCCGATCAAAGTAAAAAATCCGCGACTCAAATTTATTCCTTAGTTGCCGATATTCAAGACGCGATTAATTCAACGGTAATGGTAACAGATGAAGGGACAAAAACTGTTGAAGATGGTTCCGCGATCGCGCAAGAAACGGCTCAAGTTTTTGCCTCTATGAGTGATTCGATTAATAATATTGTGGTCAATTCTCAACAAATTTTATTAAATGCGAAACAACAGGCGATCGCGATCCAGCAAGTCGTCGATGCCATGAATTCTCTTAATCAAGCCGCAGCCCAAGCAGCCAACGGCGTAACTCAAACGAAAATCGGCACGAAAAAACTCAATGAAGCCGCGTTGGATCTCCAAGCAATTATTTAAAATTACTTACATTCAAAAAGTTAACCACATTTCGGCAAAATTAGGGTTAAATTTTTGACTTGGTGGGTATCACAAGGAAATTCCGTAATAAGTTAAATCAAGTTATATTACCATTCAAATTACTCCTCTAATCGCCCTATCTAAAATTACTCTCTCAAAAAGGATAACTTCTAATGACAACGCAACCGAATGAAAAAAAAAAAATCAAACTGGGTACAATTCTCCGATGGGTGTTTTCTTGTGTTTTTGTTACCATGATTGTTACTGGTATCGTTTCACAGTTGACAACGACAACCCTATCGGGAGCGGTAAGTTGGGTGACACATACTTATAAGGTTAAAGAAAATATACGAGAATTAGAAAAACATTTACTCGAAGCTGAAACCGGACAGCTCGGATATATTTTTACCGGAGAACAAAGTTTTTTAGCACCCTATAAGAGAGGGACTCAAAAAATTAAAACTGATTGGGAAGACTTGCGAAATATACTTAAAGATAATCCCGATCAAATTAAACGACTTCAGCAATTAGAAACCCTCTGTCAATCCCAAATAAATGAATGGAATCAAAAAATTTTAATTAAGGGTTCAGAGCGTGAAAAAAAACTCCAAACACTTATACTTTATGAACAGAATCAAAAAAAGATGGAACAACTGCGTCAAGGTTTCCAAGAAATGCTAGAGGAAGAAAATAAACTATTAGTAATTAGGGAAAACAATTTTATTTTTTGGGAACAATTGGAAAAGATTGTTTCCCTCGGGGGGACTCTTATCACTATTTTATTGGGTGTTTTTATTCAGGGGTTTATTGCTCGTAGAGTTGTTCAACCTATTAATAACGCCACCAACGCGATCGCGGTATCTTCTACAGAAATCGCCGCGACAGTTAAAGAACAAGAAAGAATCGTATCTCAACAGGCTTTAGCGGTTAATCAAACTACAACAACAATGGAGCAATTAAACGCGTCTAGTTGTGTCACAGTAGAACAAGCTCAAGCCGCGTCTAAGGGATCACAACAAGCATTAACACTTGTCTCCGGTGGAACTAAAGCAGTCGCCAATACCCTAGAAGGAATGGCAAAAATGAAACAAAAAGTCGATGTGATTCAACAACAAATTTTACAATTGAGTCAACAAACTGATCAAATTGGTAATATTGCAAATCTCGTCAGTGAATTAGCCAATCAAACTAATATGTTAGCCTTAAATGCAGCCGTTGAAGCCGTGCGCGCGGGGGAACAGGGCAAAGGATTTTCTGTAGTCGCGTCAGAAATTCGCAAACTCGCGGATCAAAGTCGAGCATCGGCCAGTAAAATTAATAACTTAGTCAAGGATATTCAAAATGCCATTAATTCTACTGTCATGGCTACCGATGAGGGCACAAAAACCGTTGCTGAAGGGACAAAAATTGCCAAAGCCACCGCGGAAGCTTTTGCCGGAGTTGCCGAAAGTATTAACCAAGTTGTTATTAATAATCAACGCATTACTCTCACAGCCCAACAACAGGTGTTCGCGATTCAACAAGTGGTAGAAGCTATGAATTCCCTTAACCTAGTCGCGAAGGAAACTGCCACGGGAATTTCTCAAGTCAAAATTGGTACAGAAGACTTGAGTCAAACCGCTCAAACTCTGAAACGGATTATTTAGCTTTATTCTATGATAAGGAAGAAGGAAGAAGGAAGAAGGAAGAAGGAGGAAGGAAGAGGGAAGAGGGAAGAAGGAAGAAGGAAGAAGGAAGAAGGAAGAATTAATTAACCACTAAGGCACTAAGGATCTCCCAAGATCCCAGATGGAAACATCCTAATCCCTAATCCCTAATCCCTAATCCCTAATCCCTAATCCCTAATCCCTAATCCCTAATCCCTAATCCCTAATCCCTAATCCCTAATCCCTAATCCCTAATCCCCAGTCCCTATTATACTTAAACCAAAAAACATTATGATGATTGAAGATGATGAACTCCGTTTAGTGTTTAAAAGCGCTAGTGAAGAACACTTACAAAAACTTGATGATGGTTTTTTGCATTTAGAGAAACATCCTGACGATATCGCGAAATTAGAAGAGTTACTACGCGAAACTCACTCTCTCAAAGGTGACGCGGGAATGTTAGGTGTCAAAGATGTTTCCACTTTATCCCATCAAATGGAACATCTCCTCGGTAGTGTGAAACGAGGTGAAGCCAAATTTACCTCAGAAATTAGCGATCGCCTCTGTCAAGGATTAGACGCGCTACGCCGACTTGTCAATGAAGCCGTGACGGGAGAAGCATCCGGTGTCAATACCTTTTACGCGCTCGCGAATTTAATGGGGGCCACGACTTCTTCGGCGGCTAATAAAGAAACGAAAACACCCCCCACTCCTCAAGAAGAATCTCTACAATCACAACCAGAAGCACAACCAGAATCGCAACCAGAATCGCAACCAGAATCGCAACCAGAATCGCAACCAGAATCCCTCGAAAAGACAGAAGAAATAGAGAGTAAGGAGATGGAGGAAGATCACCCCCCAGATGTCACCCTTTCACCGGAAGCAGAAAAGCTCCCAATTCCTAGTCCCCAAATTACCACTCCCCAAGTCACTGCACCTACCTATCGCATTGAAAGTGTGCGAGTCGCGACGCAAAATTTAGATGCTTTAATGACTCAAGCCGGGGAGCTTACGGTAACAAAAATTCGCCTCGCCCATCGTTTGGCTGAAATTGAAGAATTAACCGCGATCGCGGATGAATGGAATCGAGACGCGTTTCTCCATCGTTTACTTTTACAAGAAGTAGAAAATAATCAAAATGGTCATTCTTCTAGTAATGCCATGACTCAATTACAAAAGTATCATCAACGGGCAGAAGAACGCCTCGATAACCTATCAGGTTTAATTAATCAATTAAGAACGGGAGTCTATGAAGATACGGCGAGATTAGATCTGATTGCCGATGAATTAGAAGAGGGCATTCGCACCTTGAGATTATTGCCACTCTCTAATATTTTTAGTCTCTTCCCTCGCATGGTGCGTGATTTGGGGAAACAAGAAAAAAAAGAAGTAAATTTAATTATTGAAGGGGGAGATACCAGGGCCGATAAACGTATTTTAGAAGAAATGAAAGACCCCTTAATGCACATGATTAGAAATGCCATTGATCATGGGATAGAACCACCCGAAGAACGAGTTAAGTTAGGGAAAACACCTCATGCAACTATTCGACTTAAAGGTTATCAAACTACTACTAATATTGTGATCGAAGTCTCCGATGATGGCAGAGGTTTAGATATCGAACGCATTAAAAAAACCGCGATAAAACGGGGAATTTGTCAACTAGAAGAATTAACTTCTATGACAAATAATCAAATTCAATCTCTCATTTTTTCCCCTGGTTTTTCTACTCGTAATTTTGTGACAGAAGTTTCAGGGAGAGGAGTCGGTTTAGATGTTGTGCGGACTAATGTTGAAGGATTAAAAGGTTCGATTCAAGTTGACTCTATCCCCGGAAAAGGTTGTACGTTACGATTACAATTGAGTACCACCTTAGCAACAGCTCATATTTTAATTGTCGCAGTTGATGGCATTTCTTATGCCTTTCCTGTGGAATTTGTGCAAACGACTCGACTGATATCCGAAACCGATATTTTCTGCCTTGAAGGTCGCCAGACAATTATACTTGATAGTCAACCGGTATCAGTGGCTCGCTTATCGGATTTATTACCATTATCTACCATGCAGCGACAATGGTCAAGTATGAATGCCGAACAAGAGACTAAGAAGGGTCAAAAATTACATAATCAAGATTATACCCCCTGTTTGATTATTAAAGTAGGGGAAGAACGATTAGGGTTATTTGTAGATGGTTTAATTGATGAACAAGATGTGATGTTAAAACCTCAAAGTCATTTACTTAAACGAGTTCCTAATGTTACGGGAGCCACAATTTTAGGAACTGGAGAAGTTTGCATGGTTTTAAATCCCCAAGATTTAATTAAATCCCTTCGCAAACAAGCTGTTTTTGTCCCGGTTAATTCGGTTAACTCAACACCGGAAGAAAAACAGAAAAAACAACTAATTTTGTTAGCGGAAGATTCCATCGCGACTCGCACTCAAGAAAAGCGTATTTTAGAGAATGCTGGCTATGAAGTCGTGACTGCGGTTGATGGTTTAGATGCTTTCAATAAGTTAAAAACCCGTGATTTTGATGCGGTCGTTTCTGATGTGCAAATGCCTAATTTAGATGGTTTAGGTTTAACGGAAAAAATACGTCAACTTAAAGAATATAGTGAGTTACCAATTATTTTGGTAACGTCTTTAGCCTCCGATGAAGATAAAAAACGAGGTGCGGACGCGGGGGCTAATGCTTATATCACAAAAGGGACTTTTAATCAAGAAGTTTTGTTGGAAACTTTAAGACGATTAGCCTAAGAGGATAACCTCACTTTGTTATAGGGGTAAAGTTCATCTACTAAAATCGATCATCCCAAATTTACAATTCATTGACTCATAATGTCTCCTATTCGTGTTTTAATTGTTGAAGATTCCCCGGTTGTTCAAGTGATCCTTAAAAGAATTTTTACCGCGTCACCGGATATCGAAATTGTGGGAACTGCGCCGAATGGTGTCACCGCATTGGCACTTCTCGCTAAAGTTAAACCTGATGTTATTTGCACAGATTTTCACATGGCTCCGATGAATGGGTTGGAGTTTACACGCGAAGTTATGCAACAATTTCCTCGACCAATTTTGGTTATTAGTGCTTCTGTGCAAGCGGAGGATACTCAAAATGTTTTTAATTTATTGGAAGCTGGCGCGATCGATGTTTTTCCTAAACCGACAACGGGTTTAATGGCTGACTACGATCGCGTTGCCCAAGAGTTAATTCACAAAATTAAAATCTTATCGGGAGTGAAAGTTTTTACCCGACATTCTCGCCCTCAACCCCAACCCCAACCCCAACCCCAACCCCAGCCCCAACCCGTCTCCCCAACCCCTAAACCTAAGGCCGTCTCCCAAAAGGAGAGGGGAGTTAGTCGGGCTTCTCAATTGTCGTTTTCTTCCCCATCTATCTCTGTGACTCCGAAGACAAAGGCAATTAAAATGCTCGCGATTGGTGCATCAACGGGAGGCCCCCAAGCATTACATCAAATTTTGTCCCAACTGCCATCTACATTTCCCATTCCTGTTATTTGTGTGCAACATATTAGTGAGGGATTTTTAAAGGGTTTAGTTGATTGGTTAGCCTTAGAATGTCATTTACCGGTGAAAATTGCTCATCTGGGGGAAATTCCCCAACCCGGAGTCGTTTATTTTCCCCCGGAGCGTCGTCATTTAGAATTAGATAAATTTGGTCGTTTTTTCTATTCGGCAACACCTCCTGTGAGCGGCCATTGTCCTTCTGTTACTATTACTTTTCAGTCGATCGCGAATTTTTATCGCGCTCATTGTGCGGGGGTTTTGTTAACAGGAATGGGTAGAGATGGGGCCGATGGAATGTTGACGATCGCGCAAGCTGGAGGTGTTACGATTGCCCAAGATGAGGCGACTTCTATTGTTTTTGGGATGCCCAAGGAAGCCATCGCCCTGGGTGCGGTTCAACATATTTTACCAATTCACGCGATCGTGCCTCTCCTTTTAGCTAAAATTATGTAAATTAATACCTAAAACCCCTGCCGAAAATTGCCATCTGGCGTGATGGTAAAGTCGTGACTTTAGCTACTGCTGATATTCCCAAACTGCACAGATAAAACCACGAATAGAGTATCGTGGTTTTTCATCGAGGTAGGGATACGGCACTGCCCTATCCCTACCCTGTACTTGGTTATTAACAGATTTCTGCTTCTATCAAATCAATCAATTCCAGAATATTTATTAAAGAGCTAGGTTCAACATTTGACTCTTCTATAATATGAACGTGATAGGGAAAATTGGGTAAGTTTGGGAAATGTTCGACATTATCCCATCACCTCCGTAGAGTTTGCTGGCTTTCATCCATCCACTGATATCGATAACTTTCCGTGATGCAACGATTATTGATAACAGTAAAAAATTCTACAACTTCTAAAAAATCACCATTATTGAGGGTTACGCGAGCGCGGAAATATCCAATTTCCAGCAGAGATCGTTCTTTAACAATTGCCACAGACTTGATCGCGGGACTTGCCAGCAACTTTGCTTTAATTTCTGTGATATACTGGGCTGATATCATGCTTAGGAATTAGAGAGAAGAATTTGCACGCGTTCTCGAACAGAAAGCCACATTTGATAAAAAGAACTCCACTCGACAAAATCGACATCATCTCCTAATTCTCCCGCGCGAAATTTTTGGTAAAATTCAGCGGATGGCATTTGATATTGGGTTTCATATTGTTGTAAATCTGCTTCTATTTCTGCCGCTTGTTGTTGGGCAATGGCGATTTCATGAGTGATGATTTTTTGGAGCGATCGCTCTACTACTTCACTCACTTCGCCTCGGTTATAGAGTGCTTCTAAAATTTTGAGATTTTCCAGAATTTGATTTGGGGTTGCCATAACTGATCATGTGATAATTGGGTTTGAATTGAGCTTAACCTAATTTTATTTTAACGTGGGATAGGTTGGGTGGAGGCGCGATCGCGTGTGCGCCACCACTCAGCCTGTAGCAAGTATCGCGCTGCACAAATGAGTAGATATCGCGGTTTTCAACCGGATGAGATACGGCAATCGCGTTATGGATAGGTAGGGCGAAGCATTTGGAAACAAAATCTTGGTACTTATCAATAGATTATCGCCCAAATGCTTCGCCCCTACAGGTTTCTTCCACTCATCCTTCTTCCTTCTTCCTTCTTCCTTCTTCCTTCTTCCTTAACAAAATTAATATTAATCAGAAAGGATTTGTAAACGAATCGTTTGATCATCATCTCCAATGGAGACATTAATCGTTTGTCCTGATAAGGTATCTAAACAACCTAATAGTAATCGCAAATTCGGGGTACTTGTACCCGTATCAACATATAAACGATCCGCTAAACCGCCTAACTTTTTCCACACAGTATATAATTTAACCACAGCTTGTTCTAATTGAGCCGCTTGTTTAACAATATCCGCGGTAGTATTTAAACAACCTAATCGTAAGGCCTCTTCTAAGGCCATTTCCATATCTAAATGAGTATTATTTAGGGCTTGAACTTGGGCGGCAGAGTCTAAATATTTGGCTAAATTTCTCGCGTCTGAGGTTAATTGTTTTACGGTATCAACATCAGGATTTTCCGAAATTTGTTGTTGAATTTCTGTTTGATGAGTAGGTGGTAATTTTTCTAATTCTTTAACTAAAGGCGCGAGATAACGAGTGGGTAAAGAGCCGTCAGAAGCTTTTTCTTTGATTTCTTCAGGGAGTAAATCAGAGTGCATCGCCGTCCATTCATCGGTTAATTGTTTAACTTCTCGACGAGTAATCCGCTCGCCGTTAAGAGCGGCATCAGTAATCATTTGTTGAACTTCTGGGGACGCTTTAGCCGTTTCCACAAAGGCACGTTTACTAAAATTTCTAATCGCGTCTGGATCTAATTGTCCCTCTTCCATAAGAGTATCAGCACTATTAGCTAATTCGATCAAAGCATAGGCTTGACTTTTACTAATTTCTCTTTCTTTTAACCAATTTAAAAACCCTGTCCCGCGTCCATCACCACCTTTTTTTTCTTTATCACGCACGACTCGTAAAATACGGCCTCGCCAAATATCTGTTTGTAAATCAAAGCGATCACAAACTTTCCAAGCATTATCAAGTTGTAATTGAAAATCATAATCAGCAATTCCTTGATCTTCGGGATCAGGAAGTTGGAAATTCAGATCCGAGATATCGGTAAGTGCTTCCGCCAGCGCGTCAGGAGTTTGGGGAATTTCAGCCATTGTTAAGAGGTGTGTCAAAAGAGTTAATTCTCATTATCGCATAAATTGTGACATCCGGTAAAGGGGATATTGGAAAATGGTTAAAAATGACCCATAAACGTAGTTTTTGGGGTGACAGAAGACGGTTTAAACTTGGGAAAAATTGTCGAAACTTGTTTATTTATTTGTGAGCCAATGAAAGACAAGATAAAAAAATCCGACTCCAAGAAAAATCATTAAACCGATAAAAATGATTAAACTCGTTAATAACAAAAAAACAAACCAAGTATCAGCTTTTTTGACAGACTGAGGGGAGGCTAAATGGGCATCCAAGAGTTCCATATTTTTGGTATTTGCTTTCCACGCGATATCAAAAATATCCCCAACCACGGGAATACTTCCCGCGAGTGTATCAATAATGATATGAGAAGTCATCCGCACTAAAGTTGATTTAGAAACCCCTAATTGGGCTGCGGAAAAGACAATATACGCGGAGAATAATCCAGTGAGAAAATCCCCTCCGCCCGGTAATAATCCGATGATCGGATCAAGTCCAATCCCAAATGATGTACCCGGAATTTTAATGGCATTATCTAATAAATTGGACAGTTGACGCAGACGTTGAATTTTGTAATGATCAGGATGTTGAGACATGGTTGCTCCGATAAAGTAATTTAACTGAGGAATGGAAATTAAATAACTTGATTATTGGCTTGGTAGTTTCGCCTATATCTGCCGGAAGGCAGGCAAGATGCCTGCACTACTTTATTAATTTCTTATTCCTGAGAAACTTGGTTTTTCGCCTTAAAGAAACATTTTTTTGATTTTTTGCCAAAGAAGGCGAGGGTTAAAGTAACGTCGATAACGAGTGACGACTTCTTTTCCTAAGATCACGATACTTAGCCAAAAGCTAATTTCCGCGATCAAAAGCAGAATACCCACGAGTAAGGCTTTTTGTGTTAAATTTAAGGTGAGTAAGGGCACAATTAAAATTATTATAACCCAAGGAATCCACGAAAAGATAAATAAAAATAAACCTAATTTTTTCATTTTTTTTATACACAAGAGTAGGGAAATAGGATGGTAAAATCCTTACATTCCCGGTGGTTTTCGTATTTTCATCATTTTTTAATGGAGGGTAAGAGCCTCGTTCCCGCGAGTTATCTTACCCAAAACTAAATTAAAATTTTGGGTGCAGGTAAGATAATAATTAACAAGAAAATCAAGGCAATAAACCCTAATATCTCCCGTTTATTGTCTAATTCACTCACATCATTTAGCGCGGGTTCATCATATATTGGCATTAAGAATAAAAAGATCGCCCAAAGTAATAATCCGGGTTCTAAAAAGGATAAGATTAACATGAAAAATCTCGTGATTTGTCCAATAATCATGCTTTTTTGTTGTCCAAACATGGCATGGACAATATGGCCACCATCTAATTGTCCCACGGGCATTAAATTATACGCGGTAATGATCACTCCTAGATAACCCGCGATCGCGACGGGATGCAAATTAAGGGCACTTTGGGCATTTAACGAACTACCAAAGATGATCTTACAAAGGAGCGTAATCAACAAAGAAAAATGGGGATTAAAGGAATTAAAGTTTAAGAGATTTGATTTGCTTGTTATCGGTACTATTTCTGAGTGCATAAACCCCCAAATCAGGAAGGGAAGAGTCACCAGAAAACCCGCGATCGGTCCGACAATACTGACATCAAATAAAGCTTTGCGGTTAGGTGCTGGAGTCGCCATCGAAATAAACGCGCCAAAGGTTCCCAGGAAAAAGGGAAAGGGAATAAAATAGGGTAAAGTTGTGGGAATTTTATAGAATTGCGCGGTAAAATAATGACCAAATTCATGGACTCCCAGAATCAAAATTAAACCTAATGAATAGGGTAAACCATAAATAAATAACCCCGGATTTGCTTGTAATGCTTTATCGGTAACTCCGGCTATTTCCGCACCGATCAAAGTCGTGGTAAACAAGGTAATTGCTAATAGTGATAAAGCTAAAGCCGGACGAAATAAAGGTTGTTTTTTGATCGCATTTTCTGTTTTTTTCAGATAGGGGTTAGGTACAAGGGCGAAAAAAGGTTGACCACTAGAACTTGTTTGAAAAAGAACTAAAAAACGAGTACCAAAATTTCGTTTAACATTGGCTTCAATTGTTTGATACGCGGTTTCTGTATCTGTGCGTAATTGGCCCCGACAGATCACTGCTTGAGGGCGATATTCAACATGATGGAGCGCAAAAATTGACCAAGAAAAACAATTACGCAGAGATTCTTCTTCACTGGGTTCGATCGGACGTAAGGGAGTTTTGGCTTCTTCTGGAGATGATGAAGCCGTTTCGGAAACAGGAGGACGCGATCGGCCAATATAAACCAACCACCAATATAATATAGGACAAACCAAAAAAGGAATAATTAAAACAGGTAAAGGAATATTATTATTTTTAAATATAAAAATCCAGATACTCCAAATCAACGCGGGGGACATCATTACTAGCCATAATAGCCAAAGGGGAGTTCGAGTGATTGGACGAGCACTGCGCTGTAATAGGAAGTAAGTGATAACTCCCAGTATAAACAACCATAAAAAAGAAAGCATAACAAAACCCTAGTTTATTTGATTTTGAGACGGGAGACACCCGCTCAAGGTAGATATTCTTGAAATTGACTTATCTCCTATTATAGGATAAAACATGAAAATTACCCATAATTGATAATTCCTTGATTCCACAGACTTCTACATCCAAACCACCTCGGCTAGTCTTAGACAATATTTTCGCCTTTTCCCCGAACCGGGATACCCTTGGGGGCACCGCGTATTTTCTCGCCCTTGAAGAAGGAAATATCATTGTTGATAGTCCCCCTTGGGATGAAACCACTGAGACTTTTTTACAGCAACAGGGCCCCGTCAGGTGGTTATTTCTTACTCATCGAGGCGCGATCGCGCAGGTGCGCTCAATTCAACAAGCAACTGGTTGTGATATCCTCATTCAAGAACAAGAAGCCTATTTATTACCGGGCTTAAATGTTACTACTTTTGAAGATACTTTTTCCTGGCGCGATCGCGTGGAGATTTTGTGGACATCAGGCCATTCCCCAGGCTCATCTTGTTTATATCACAACGGGCTAGGAGGAGTATTATTTACCGGCCGTCATTTATTACCGAATCAACAAGGTATTCCCGTGCCATTACGCACCGCAAAAACATTTCATTGGCCAAGACAAATTAAAAATGTTAAATTACTGCTTGATCGCTTTACTCCCGATACATTACAGTATATTTTACCCGGAGCAAATACAGGATTTTTACGAGGTAAAGGAGTCATAGATCAAGCCTATCCAAAGATTCAGGTTGGGTAAAGAAACCGGGTTTCTGATAGCAGGTAAAGCATTAACCTGAGTCCCCCAAGCCAAGAAACCCGGTTTCTCAGAATCTCTGTTTAGTGTTCACCAAAATCCTGAGGATTTTCCTCTGTAATTTGAAATGAATCAGGATAAGATAATCGAGAAGATGAGCTATCTGGAAAACATCTGTGAAACCTTCCAGAAGGCTTCGTCTATATCCAAGGCAAAGGCATCTAAATTCTGAAAGCTTTGCCCAGTGAGGGGTTCAAATTTTGGCAACCACACTAAAATAATTGCTGAAACCTTTGTCGAGCAAGTATTCCCAAAAATAGATAGATGAAGTCATGGGATTTACCAAGGATAAGGAATATAATTTTTGAGAAAATGACCGAATAACGGTTGATGGGGATTTTCTATTGCTTGAATAATAGGATCATAAATGCGAGCCATGCCATCTATGATATCTAATGGTGGATAAAATCCGCGATGTTTTTGGGCGTTTTGTCGTTGAGGATAGGGGTTTTCATCGGTAATCCAACCTGTATCTACACTATTCATATAAATCCCATCGCGGGCATAGTCGACCCCACTGGTACGAGTCATCATATTTAACGCGGCTTTAGCCATATTAGTATGGGGATGAAATACGGTTTTATGCTCTCGATTAAATTGGCCTTCCATCGCGGAAACGTTAATGATAAACCGTTGAGCAAAGGGCGATCGCGTTAATAGAGGTTTGAGTTGACTATTGAGCATAAAAGGCGCGATCGTGTTAACCAGTTGCACCTCTAACAGTTCGAGGGTACTGACTTCATCTAATTTTAATTTCCAACTATTGAGGGGACGTTGATCGAGTTGTTGTCCATCTCTATCTAACATCTCCTTGGGAAAATCAACATTTATCTCTGAGCAAATATTCTCATTATTAAGTTTAGATTCTAATAGCCTAGATGCGAAATAATGGTTATTATTTAAACCTTGATAGGAACATTTTTCTTGTTCTAATAAATGTTGATAGAAAGCCAAAGGACGTTTAATTGTTTGGGCGGCATTATTAATTAAAATATCCAGATGGGTTTCCCTAGGGATTAAAAATTTAATAAAGGATTCAACCGCGGGTAAATCCCGCAAATCTAGCCCGTAAATACATAATCGTTTTTGCCACTGTTCAAAATCGGGTTCATTACGAAACCGTTTGAGCGTATCCCCAGGAAATCGACTTGTTACAATCACTTTTGCCCCATCTTGGAGGAGACGCAACGCGGTTTGATAGCCAATTTTAATTCTGCCTCCGGTGACTAACGCGATTCGTCCGGTTAAATCGGTATGTTGCTCCCTTTTAGCATAGTTGAATCTGGCACAACTGGGACAGAGTAAATGATAAAAATGATGAATTTCTGTATAAAGGTTTTTACAAATATAACAAGATTTGGGTTTAATAAAATTGCGGGAAACGCCGTAATCTCTGGCGATCAATTGTTCAGTAGTTTCCCTCGGATTCTCCTGAAATTTGACTATATCTGTTGTAGAAATTAAAGCTTTGTCTTGAAGTTGACACTTTTGTTTATTGTGCTGTTTTTTCGCTTTTTTTCCTTGTTTATAAATTTTAGCAATCAAACTTTTCACGCGATCATGGGAATCAATCAACGCCGGATTGTCAGCAATTTGCTGCAAAACATTAAGGGTAATTTCTATATCATCAGCCGAGAGATTCATTATTTTCTGTGAATAAAAGTCAATGCTCAGAGATTAGTTTTATCACCCATACTATTAGGTTTAATACAGGTGGAGACAGGAAGGAATCGAACCCCCATCTTTGCCGTGAAAGGGCAATATTCTTCCATTAAACTACAGTCTCTTAGGTGAGGCTAGAGTGGGGGAGACTCGGAGGATTTGCACCCCCATCTCTGGATTCGCAAACCAGTGCTTTTCCCTTAAGCTACAGTCTCCTTGGACTCTGTTGATATATGTTAGATCATTGTATTACATTTTGTCAAGGCTGATTCGGCGGAAAAACTAATTGGGAGCATCCCACATCATAAGCAAAAAAAACGGGAGGATCATCTTTAGGATAGTCTAAGCGGTACATTGTTAGTAGGGTTGGCCACCTCTTCTTCTATCTCAAATGATCTCGATAAAATGAGCGCGATCGTGTCCTTTCTCCCTAGCCGTACAGAATAAGGCCTGATCTGCCTTACTAATTAAATTCCTTGGCAACGTTTCCTCCATTCTTTTGCTGCCGCGAAGGGGTTAGGATGCTTCACAAATTCGGTCAACATCTCAACATCTAATTCAGGAAGCAATTCACTTTTTTTAATGAGTTCATAACCGCAGGTTTCCCCAAATTAAACATCGTGATTTCCTCATATTAAGTCCGGTGAAATAACCCTAATTTTGTAGGGGCGGGTTCGCCTAGATATTTGATATTCACAGACAAATTAAATAAACCCGCCCCCACCCACCAATAAATCACAAATTAATGTATTTAACCATGAGACGGGGATATTTATCAGGGGTTATCTGTTCGGTGGGGCGGGTTTATAAATGTTATCTGTGGGTGACAAAATTTATCGGCGAACCCGCCCCTACATAAATGATGGTTGTGCTACCGGAAATGATATTACAGTTTTTCCTAATTTTAGTATTATACAACAATTTATTTCGGCATCATCTTTGTACCTCATATCATTGAGAATTGCCATATTAGCAAAAGGTAGAAGAGGCATCTTGCCTGTTTCTATAAACAGTTGATTAGGGTGCATCTCAAATGTGCCAAAAAAGTGTAGTGGGAGCGTCTCGCTCTCTATGAGAAGCCTAGGGAGCGAGACGTTTTTGCTACGCACAGGCTACCCCAACTACCTATTATAAAAATGGGATGCTCCCGTTGATTAGAAACAGGCAGGATGCCTGTTTTACAATTTGATCGCCTACTCATATCCTGTCGCCTTTAATTTCTTATAGAAACCGGCTATTTTTGTTTTAATACGACTAATGTGATATCATCAAATACCTTCTGGTTGCCAATAAATTGTCGCAGATCGTCAATGACGGCTTGACGAATTTCTTGGGAAGAAAGCCCCCGATTTTCTTGGACTATTTGACAGAGTTTTGCTAACCCATATAGCTCTTTCTCAATATTTTCGGCTTCCGTAATTCCATCGGTGTATAAAATGACGATATCTTGGCTATTTAACCCGACAGTTGTTTGGGCAAAAAACTCCGCGATATCTGTATCTAAACCGATGGGAAATCCTAAATTAATCGTATCAATTTGCTCGATCGGGCCATCGGCTCGCACGACAATCATTTCCTCATGTTGTCCGCTTAATTTCACCACACCATCAGCATAATCTATAATGGCTAAGGTCATATTTTTCTCGGAGTTCATCCGTTCAATATTACCATAAAGGGTGCGGTTGAGGATATCAAAAAAGCGCACGGGATCGGTTTCGTTACTTTCGTTTAGAGTGCGTACTGCTGTTTGTGCCATTAGCATTAATACACCACTTTCTAAGCCGTGGCCTGTGACATCACCGATCGCGATCTTCACCCCATGCTCACTGGATAAAACATCATAATAATCGCCCCCTACTTCATCGGCTGGTTCCATATAGCCAGCAATATCTAAACCCACGATCGCGTCTAATTCGGCGGGTTTGGGTAACACCATTTCTTGTAATTTTTTCGCCACATCTAACTCCGCACTCAGGCGCAAATTTTCCTCTTGCAATTTTTCGTTAAGGGCGCTAATTTCTTGATTAGCTTCGGCTAATTGGGCGGTGCGTTCGGCGACTTTATTTTCTAGGGTTTGGTAGAGGCGGGCGTTTTCTAGCGCGATCGCGGCTTGTCCTGATAATAATTTAATCACCTCTAATCGATCGGAGGTAAAAGCTCCAGTCGTGAGGTTATTTTCCAGATAAACAATACCGATTAATTGACCTTGAATAAGTAAAGGCGTACATAAAATTGATTGAGGCTTATGGGTGATAATATAAGGATCATTAACAAAATGACCCTCTTTGGTGGCATCATTTAAAACCACATCTTCCTTCAGTCTGGCTACATAATTGATGAGGGTAATAGGTAAGTTATTCTCAATAGGAATTGATTGTAAGGCACTGACATGATCATCATTAATTACCCCCGCAGCTTCTATCAATAATTTACCCTGACTTTCTAACATTAAATAACCCCATTGTGCCCCGGCATTTTGAATGATAATTTTCATCAGAGATACCAATAATTGCTCTAAGACAATTTCCCCAGAAATGGCTTGAGATGCCTTCATTACTGTTGCTAAATCTAAGGTAGCACAGGTGTCAATCCCACCTGATGTGCGGGTTGTTGTTCTTCCTTTAATCCGAGGAGTAGTTGACGTTAAAGTTAATAATTGCGGGTATTTTTGTTCTAAGTCTTTAACTTTAGCCGTAGCACCCCAGAGAGTATAACCGTAGTGGGCGGACTGCATATAATCTTTGGCAATTTTTTCTTTGCCCCAATTTAGGTAAAATTTAGCCGCGAGTTCATTAGCCAGGGCTTCTTCGTTGAGAAATTGATGTTCTTTCGCGAGGGATATAGCGCGATCGTAAAGATCCATCGCGTCTAATTTCTGTCCTAAAACCCGACATTTTTCGGCTTCCACTAAATCAAATTTATGCTGAAAATTCATGGGAGCATGAGCCGCCCATATTTGCATTTTTGCCTGATTAGCTTGGACTTTATTCAAATGGTCATCTTGTTCTGTATTAGGAACAAATGGATATACAGCTAACCGCACCAAAGAATCATAGAAATGAAACACTGGCACCACTAAAAAAGCTGTCACTCCATCTAAATAATTGGCTGCGGCAATGGTATTTTCTAAAGCTTGCTGCTGCTCTTCAAACAAATAACATAAAATTAGTTTATTTACATAAAAATAGTGCAATCCAGTTCGATCATTTGCTTGCTGAAGAATTGGTAAACATTCTTGCTCATTATAGGCTTCACCTATTAACAAACAAGGATTATTAGCAGTGTTCAACAAATTAAAAACAGCTTGCTGAAATATTTGATTCCAAATTAAAGCATTATTTTGCTTAAGTTGGGCCAGAGAATGACTAATTATGGCTATTTCCGCCGATATTTCTGTCAGTTCTCGACCAATAAAATATGAATGTTGACCCTTTTGCATGGCTGCATAACCACCAAATTCAAAATGTCCATTTTCCAGCCCGCTTTCATATCCTTTTACTAACAGTGGTAAGGTTTCTTTAGCATGAACTTTGCCATATATAGTACAAGCCCCTGCTATAAAATGGATTTCAGTTTTTACTTCTAAAGAATTTAATTTATCTACTAACATTAAAGCTAAATTGCCAAATTCATAAGCAGAATTAATCTCCAATAATACCCCGTGTAAAATTACTGCATAACAAATATAACCAAAGGGAGAAAGCACAGAATTTCCGTATTGAATCGATAGATTAACCATTGATAATACAATTAACGGAAACAAGGCAGGTGCTGCTTGATAAGTAGGAGGAATTGTGCTGCGTAAAACCCCCATAGTTGCTAATTGATCGGCATCTGTCATTAAAGGCAAATTCAGTAAATCATCTATAGTTTTCCCCTGTAAATAATTATTTGTATTTAAAAGTGCTTGCTGAATATCTAAAGATGTAGGCGATTTAGGTAAACTAATCCCCATTAAATTTAGCACTTCTAACCCAATTTTTAGAGCTTCCAGTTGTTGGACTTTCGCCATACTGGTTTGCATTTTCACCTCATAAATTTTCACTTTTTCCAGCAGAGTATTAGCCTGTTTAAGCACAACTTCTGCAAATTTTTCCATCTCCTCATAATTGCCATTAAGATATGAGGTTTCTACTGCTTCTGAGTACAAGGATAGAGTGAGGTCATACTGACTCTGCCAACTATCTGCACTTAGGAGTTTCATCCCCACATTTAAGTATTCAACTGCGGCATTATAAGCTGTAGCAATCTTAGCTTTTTGACCTGCTAATAAATTCAATTTAGCTAGGGCATTTCTCTCAGATTCTGTGGTAATTAGCTCCATCCCCAAATTCAGATTATTGACAATCTCAAATATTTTTTCTTCTCTCTGTTGTTCCGACAATTTTTCTAATAGTTGTTTACCAATTTTTAAATGTGTTTCCGGTTTTTCTAGTTCAGGAATCAAGGTATATGCCGCTTGTTGGACGCGATCATGAATAAATTTATATTGGGGTAATTCATAATTAGGAGTATTTAATAAAGCTAATTCGATATTTTCCCTCGTATCTAAAGGCATGACTAAATTTTCAGAGACAGCCAGATCAAGACTATTAATAATATCTCTTAAAATTCTGGATTCAAAGGCGCTCACCAAAGGTAAATCAAATTGATTACCGATCGCGGCTCCTATTTTTAAGATCTCTTGAGTTTCCGGGGGCAATCTTTTGATTTTACCTGTCATTAATTCTACGACATTATCGGTAAAACTCCGCTTTTTAATATCATCTAAATCCCAATCCCAACTTAAAGATATGCGATTAAATTGTAACAATTTTTCTGTATAAAGTGACCGCAAAAACTCATTTATAAAAAAGGGATTACCGCCTGTTTTTAACAATACTAATTTGGCTAAAATTTTAACATTTTCTGGCGTTGTTTTGAGCGCATCACCGATCAATTGCGCCACTGTAACTAAATCTAACGGTGAGAGGAAAAGCCGCTCAATAATCGCCCCTGTTTTCGCAATTTCATCTACAGTTAACATTAAGGGATGGGCGGGAGAAACTTCATTATCTCGATAGGCTCCCATTAAAAATAATCCCTGTACATCACCACTCATTAATAATTGCATTAATTTTAATGATGCGCCATCAGCCCATTGTAAATCATCTAAAAATAAGGCTAAAGGATGTTCGGCTTGAGTAAAAACTTTAATAAAGTTCTGAAAGACAAAATTAAAACGGTTTTGGGATTCATTCGCACCTAATTCGGGGACCGCAGGCTGTTTACCAATGATTAATTCTAGCTCGGGAATTACATCAATAATAACTTGACCATTTACCCCCATACTGGCTAATAGTTTTTCCTGCCATTGATTCAGTTTGCCTTCGGTTTCTGTTAACAATTCTTTGATTAATTTTCCTAAGGCTTGAACCACAGCACTATAGGGAATATTTCGTTGAAATTGGTCAAATTTTCCCGCAATAAAATAACCTCTTTTTTCGGTAATTGGTTTATACATTTCTCGCACTAATGCTGATTTTCCTATGCCCGAATATCCGGCAATTAATATTAATTCTGAACCCCTAAAGTCATTATTCTCTGGGGATAATGATGGATTACTGACTCGATCAAACGCGGTTAATAAAGTTTGGATTTCAGCCTCTCTTCCATATAATTTTTGGGGAATTTGAAATTCTGCGGAAATATCTTGAGTAGCTAAGGTAAAATCATCTATATTTTCCGTGGATTCTAATTGTTGTAAACAATTTTCTAAATCTGCTTTTAATCCCCAAGCACTTTGATAGCGGTCTTCGGCATTTTTCGCCATTAATTTCATTACAATATTGGCGAGTACCGGGGGAATTAATGGGTTAATTTCTGAGGGGAATAGAGGTTGTTTCGCAAGATGACAATGAACTAATTCTAAATCATCGTCTGTTTCAAAGGGCAGTTTTACGGTTAACAGTTCATAAAAAGTGACTCCCAAGGAGTAAAAGTCTGTGCGATAGTCTAAACTCCGGTTCATTCGCCCGGTTTGTTCCGGGGAAATATAGGCTAAAGTTCCTTCTAATACTTTGGGATTTTTGAGGGTTGGATTTTCTCTTGTTAACCGGGTAGAAATCCCGAAATCAATAATTTTTAATTGTTGGGTTTCTGGGTTGAGTACGATATTGGCTGGGTTAATATCTTTATGGATAATCTGAGCCGAGTGAATTTGTCCTAACCTGGTAGCCACTTTGATGGCTATTGAGAGAAATTCGCCTAAACTAAACGGCTTATTTTTTGTCAATATTTTCAAAGATTCGCCACCAAAATCTTCGACAAACATCACCAGTGTATTTTGATATTTTTCTAAACCGTAGGCTTTAACGACACCCTCCTGGTTCAGGGTGCGAGTGATTTCATATTCTTGTTTATAGCGAGTGAGTTCCGCGGGTGTAGGATAGTCTTGTTTGAGGACTTTGAGGATGACTCTTTGGCCATCAGTCTCACGAATGGCACGATAGACTTCTGAGTTGGCACTTTCATAGATTTGGGTCAGAATTTGATAGCCAGAGATAATTATCATCTTTTGAAATATTTGTCCATAAATACAGCTATAATTATAGCACTCATGGTATGTAATAATATTAGTACGATAATGTAGAATAGGCATCCTGCCTGTTACTAGAAACTGTGGATAGAAACAGGCAGGATGCCTGTTTTACTATTCGATCGCGCTAACAGAGGGAAATCGGGACCGGCTCGCGTCTTCAAATTCCCGATCAATGACGACAAAACCCGTGTTAATTACTCTGAATATTTCTAGCTAAGATTTCAACGACTTCACTGACGTTTTTATTAGTTTTTTCGGAAAAAGAAAAAGGTAAATAATTGTTAAGTTTAGAATAATCCAGAGATTTTGAGGGTAAACTAAAAGAATAAGCTCTTAAAAATCTAAGTTTATGGCTTTTTCCGTTGAAAATCTTTTAACAGGAGCTTCTGACTGGCTTTACTAGGAGAATAGGGCTGGGGAGAGAGTCAACTGAAATGCTTTTTAGCTGAGTATAGTTTGAGACGCGGGAGAGGGGAAAATGAAAAATCTATTTTCGACTCCAAGACAAAGGGGATTAATGTTAGCGGCTTGCGCGATCGCGTCGGGGATAGGGTGGCTGGGATTGTTAGGTGAACCGGTGAGGGCCCAAACCACAACATACTTTTGTGCCAAAGGGAAAGAAGGAATACCGACGACTTATGCTCGAGGTGTCACCGGAAAACGTATCCCCATCGTGCGTTGGCAAAGAGAATGGGGGGGAATAAGTCGAGAAGATCGTTGTCAACAAGTAGCCGCAAATTTCCAAAAAGCATCGGAAGAGGGAGCCCTTAACTATATTAAAGCAGGAACCCTTAACGGTGAAAAAGTCGTCTGTAGCGCCAGTGAGTACGGCTCATGTACCAACTACTTATTCACGATCAAACCCGGAGACAATCCCAATGAAGTGATTAAGTCCCTATTTGGAGTGAATTTTCAAGCCAGTGGGCCCCTTGTGCAATCGGGAGATGGCTCTACTCCCATTTCCATTGACTTCAATCAGTTACTCCGCCGCCAAGAGGCTGAGTAGGGAAGACTCCGAGAGGGATTAGCAACAGTAGGTTGGGTAGAACAAAGTGAAACCCAACACAAGCAACAGTAGGTTGGGTAGAACAAAGTGAAACCCAACACAAGCAACAGTAGGTTGGGTAGAACAAAGTGAAACCCAACACAAGCAACAGTAGGTTGGGTAGAACAAAGTGAAACCCAACACACTGTAGCAAGACTTTTTGAAATTGGTATAAGTAATATCATGGGGAGCATCCCAAGGTCCCAAAAAAACCTGTAGTGAGAGCAAGAGGTTCCCAGGGGATCGATCGCGGGAGCAAGAGGCTCTACTGCACTACCAATTAACAAAAATGGGATGATCCCATGTCATGTCGCGGAGATCGACATTATTATTCCCCCTCTCTGACGAGGAGAGGGTTAGGGGGTTTCTCACGGGTGAGGAAATTATGAGACAAAAACCAATAAAACGATCGTCACTTATCTTAGTCGCCTGTATGGGCAGTTTGTTAATGCTACCCTTACAGGTAATTATTGATATCAGTCTCTCAGCTAATCGAGGCTTGACACAAGAAATTAGCAATCAAGCCCAGGAAAAAGACTTAAAACAACTTGCCAAGTCTATTACCGTCAAAGTATTAGCAACAAATAGTAGGGGTTCGGGTATCATCATTAAAAAAGAAGGTGAAATCTATACCGTTATTACGAATCGGCACGTCATCGAACCCGGAGCCCCCTATCGCATCGAGACACCCGATCGCGCCATTCATAACGCGTCTCTCCTCACTGATGTTAATGTTGCGCTCAAAGACAATGATTTAGCGCTATTACAATTTAGTGGCACAGGGAATTATCCCATCGCGTCCCTTGGTGACATATCGACTCTCAAAGAAGGAGAAGAAGTATTTGCTGCCGGGTATCCTTTTGAAACAGAAGAAGAGAAAACAGAGGAATTTGTCTTTAACCCAGGGCGCATTACTTACATTTTGCCTCAAGCATTAAAGGGAGGATATCAGATAGGATATACCAATGAAATAGAAAAAGGGATGAGTGGCGGTCCTATATTTAATCGGGAAGGAAAAATCATCGGTTTAAATGGCACTCATCGTCCCCTTTGGGGAGATAATCGCATTTATGTCTATCAAGATGGTTCCGAGCCCTCAGACGATTTGCGCGATCGTCTGAGACGTTCCAATTGGGGGATTCCCATGGAAACAGTAGTGAAATTAATACCCAAATTAATACCATCGGACTTATCAACAAAGGTAGCCACAGACACCCCATCTATTCAAACATCGTCCAAAATTAGCCAAGAAGTTGACAACATTGCCAAAGAGATTACTGTTAAAATTACTTATCCTACTAGCAACGGTTCTGGGGTAATTATTGCCAAAGAAGGTGACAACTATTCTGTGCTTACGGCCGGTCATGTTGTCAACGGTCAAACGGAATTAAAAGTCGTTACACCCGATGGTAAACAATATATCATTAACCCTAGTACGATTAAAACTTGGGAAAGAGAAGGATTAGATTTAGCACTGTTACAGTTTACCAGTCCCCAAACTTATCAAGTCGCGACTCTGGCTAAATATGACTTAGATATAGAAAAGCAAGTCGTATTTGTTTCTGGTTGGGCTGCGTCTCCCCCTGGGAAAAGTCCCTCCGAGCGTTCCTTTAGTGCCGGGTTTTTGTTTGGGGTGGGAATGAATCAGGCGAAGAATGCTCGTTCATTGTCTTCTGGTTTTGAACTCGTTTATACTAATTTGACCTACCCGGGCATCAGTGGCGCTCCGATATTAGATGCCAAGGGACACTTGATGGGAATTCATGCGGGCGCGGAAGCAGAGGCAACCCCGATGTTAGAGGGGGGAGGAGGGGCGCGAATCCTCGAGTTAGGCTATAGTTTGGGAGTCCCTGTGCGCACTTTCTTGGCAAAGGTGAAACAGGAAGGGATTAAGCTTAACGGGAAACAAGATAATTCCCCCCCTCCTCGTCTGAGTGCTGCGGAAAAAGATGATCTTGTCAAATCTTCCCTGAATTGGGAAAAACCCCCGAAGGGAGCAGGGGAGGTAGAGTGGTTAAATTATGGCAATCGACTCTTGAGGGCTTTGAAGTATGAAGACGCGATTGAGGCTTTTGATCAAGCCATTAAAATCAAAGCTAACTTTTATCAAGCCTGGTACGCGAAAGGTTTAGCCCTAAAGTCCAAAAAACAATATAAACCAGCAGTGGACGCGCTCCTAAAAGCCACAACTTACCAACCTGACTCCGATGAAGCATGGCGTCAGTTAGGCGATTGTTATTTCTATTTGAGACAATACGCGGATGCCCGTAAAGCCTTGGAGAAGGCGATCGCGCTCAAACCCGATGATTTTATTGCCTATGCTTGGTTAGGGACTGTACTGCGAGAGGCTGGGAGTTACCGCCACGCGATCGAATATTATGATCGAGCCATTAAAATTAAGCCTCGGCCTTTGCTGTATGTCTTGAGGGGAATGACACGCCGAACGATAGAAGATGGACAGAAAGCTTTGGATGATGTCAATCAAGCTATTCGCCTTCAGCCTGACTTGGCTATAGCTTACCACCTGCGCGGCTGGGTTTACTCTGACTTAGAAAATTATACCGCCGCGATCGCGGATCTTGAAGAAGCTTTACGTCTTCAGCCAGATAGGGGAGAAATTTATGCCGCCCTTGGCAGTATCTACGCAAAAATGAATTTCCCTTCGGGATTTACACAGGCTTATGAGAAAGCATTACGTCTTCAGCCGGACGATGGTGACAGGTATGCAGAGCGTGGCTTGGCTTACTCTGATGGTTTCGGCAACTATGAGCACGCGATTAAAGATTATGATCAAGCCATGACTCTTCAGCCAGAATCTGCTTATCTGTACCTCACATTTAAAGCCCGTGCGCGATTGGCCAAGGAAGACTATCAAGGTGCTATTACCGATTTAACCGAGTCGATTCGCTTGATGCCGAATTATGTCCCTGCTTATATGAATCGCGCTATAGCTGAAGCTAAAGGGGGCAATAAGGAGAGATTTCTGGCAGATTTTGAGCAAGCCTTAAAGCTTGAACCTGATAATGCTTGGATTTATAGCAATCGGGGGTATCTGCATTTTCAGATGGGAGATACACAGGGAGGAATAGAGGATTACAAAAAAGCGATGGAGCTGGCTCCTGAATTAACCTATTTATTTTACTATTCCCGGGGCGATGCCCGTAATGAGAAAGGTGATTATAAGGGCGCGATCGAGGATTACACAAAGGCGATTAGCCTTAAGCCAGACGAGCCAGTATTTTACACTAAACGAGGGGGGGTTCGTGAGAATCAGAAAGATTACAACGGTGCTATTGAGGATTATACTCAGGCAATTCAACTTAATCCGAACTATGCTACTGCTTACAAATTAAGGGGAGATTATCGTTTTTCTATCAAAGAGTATGACAGTGCAATTAAGGATTACACGGAAGTTCTCCGTTTGAATGATAAGAATGCTTTTTACTACAAAAAACGAGGCAATGCTCGCGGATTCAATGGTGATAATAAAGGTGCTCTTGCCGATTTTAATGCTGCTATTGAGCTCAAATATCCTAATGAAGTTAAAGTCTATGGGGAACGGGGAGTGGTTCGTCATCGAATAGGAGACTATCAGGGCGCGATCGAAGATTTTACTACTGTAATTGACCTTATTCAGAAGCAAGAGAAGCAAGGGAAGCAAGACAAGCAAAATTTCGCAGAAATGGCTTACAATTCGAGGGGAAATTCTCATTATTCTCTCAAAGATTATGACGCGGGAATTAAGGATTATACCGCAGCCATTCGTTTGAATCCCAAGAATGCTATTTATTACCAAAACAGAGGCAATGCTCGCGGTTACAAAGGTGACTATCAAGGTGCTATAGATGATTTTAGTAAAGCTATTGAAATTGATTCAAATAATGCTTGGTCTTACTATTATCGAGGCTATTTACGCAATAACTTAGGCAATAAAAAGGGAGCTATTGAAGATTTCATTAAGGCGATTGATTTAAAATCAAATGAAGTTTGTAGTGCCTGTGCTCATCATAACTTGGGGGAAATTTATCGGGAATCAGGGGATTATGAAAACGCGATCGCGCATTATACTAAAGCCCTGGAAATTCAACCCAATTGGGCAGAAGCTTACCAGCATCGAGGGTTAGCACGAAGTCAGAAAAAAGATAATGCGCGATCGCGTGAGGATCTCCAAAAAGCCGCTCAACTGTATCAACAACAAGGGAAAATGGAAGAGTATCAAACGGTACTCTCTCAACTCAAAAAACTAAAGTAGGTTGGATAAAATAGAGAAAAGGAGTCAAGGGCGAAAATCCTATCAGGATTGATTCTTTTTTATATATAGTGTTGATTTTTCAGAAGTAAAACTTGTGGCACAGGCATCTTGCCTGTGACGGGCTCTGATCCCTGCATTTACATCTCATTTAAAAATGGTATATTTGAGTCCCCGCGGTTGAAACCGGGCGAATGCCCTTCGCCCCTACACTAGGATATTGCAGTAAGAAACCCTAGAGAATATTACTGAATTTTCAATGATTCAATCATTGATTTTGCTGTCTTTTCAAATTCAGAATATTTGGTAAATTCGGTCTTAAATGTTATCACATAAACTCGATTATTTTTAATAGTCCAAATTTGAAGCGTTTTGATTTTGATGTCTCCCTCTTTTTGGGTATAAATTACTTGTTTGGCTTCCTGATTTTCTAACTTAAGGGAAATGGGAGAAATAATATCTTTTGTTAACTCCTTACTAATGCTATTTACCGTAGCTTCAGTATATTTCTCTAAGGACATATTGGGGGTTTCCAAAGGTTCTACAGTGATACTCAGAGACTCTTGAAACGGATCAGACGGATTTTCCTTTGGTGAAACAAATCTGGCAACTTCCCCCAAAATGGGATCTTGTTTAATTTCCCACTGCGCCGGATACTTTAATGTAATTCCATAATTGGGATTTTGATAAGTTAATAATTTATCCGGTTTAGGGATTAAATAAAAAATGATGATTCCCCCTAAAAGAATGACGACACTCATCCCTAATACTAATTTTTTCGATAACTTTTTTTCGGGAAGTTTTTCGGGAATTGGGGGTGATGATGGCGGAAATAACTCTTGTAAAACTTCCGCGGCTGTTTGAGCCCGATCGCGGCAATTAAAACGGACCATTTTCTCAAGAAGATTAGCCAGATGATCGCTAACTACTGCTTGATCGCGCCAGAGAAATTCCCCTTGAGAATCTTGAGGAAAATCTCGCAGTTGCATACCTGTTAAAGCTTGAATCGCGATCGCGCCGACCGCAAAAAGATCGCTAGAAAAATTAGGATTACCGGCTAACTGTTCCTGGGGCATATAACCCAAAGTACCAATGACAATACTATGGGTAATAGTCGCCTGATTTGGCTCTTGATTTTCTTGATTTTTGGACTCAATTTGCGTTCTAATTTGTTTAACAGCACCAAAATCAATTAAGACAATTTTACCATCAGAAGCGCGTCGAATTAAATTAGAAGGTTTAATATCTCGATGAATAACATTATGCTGCTGAATAAAAACTAAAACTTCGAGGAGATCCCGTAAAAACTCGACCACATAAGATTCCGTAAACCTTTTCATAACAGTTTCTTCAGAATTAAGAGGAAGGGGGGGATTTAATTCATCATTGAGATTAATACCCTCAATCAATTCTTCCACTAAATAAAATTCATTATTTTCCTCAAAATAGGCCAAAAGTCGTGGGACGCGATCGTGATTTCCTAAAAGTTCTAAAACGACCGCTTCCTGATAAAATAAACGTCTCGCGGTTTCCAAGGTAGAAAGGTCTGTAGAATAGGGTTTAAGTTGCTTAACAACACAACGAGGATGGCCAGGTCGTTGTGTATCTTCCGCCAAATAAGTCTGACCAAAACCACCTTTGCCCAAATCACTAAGAATCAGATAGCGTCCCGCGAGTAGTTGTCCGTGCATAAGATTCCTTCATCTCCTGATAACATATTATAGCCTTCAAGAGTTAAGTTAAAAATAAACGCGTGAAACCCCGCTCTAAAGTAGGGTGGGTTAGGTGGCGACTATTGTGGCATCAAATTGAAATCGTAATATCCACCTAACCCACCACCTCTTAAATATTTTTAGTGGGTAAAACGTTGTATAATCGCGAAACACTCTAGTATAGCATCAAAAACAATCCCCTCTTATCACTACTATGTTGTTTAACCTTGATACCCCAAACCAAACCGAATTAAATTATTTAACCCGTTTTTCCGGTTGGTATATTCCAGAAGAAGATCACCCAGTTAAATTGAGTCTTTACTTAAATGGCAAACCCTATGTTGCACTGTGGCGAGGCATCTCCTATCGTTTCGATTTAGAGTCAGTATTTCCCCATAAAGCTAATGTGGGATATTGTGGTTTTTGGGGCGATTTACTTCTCCCGACAAGCATTCAACCCGGAGAAAAAATCGAAATCGAAATCATCAGTGAAGAAGGGGATAATCAAATCATATCTTTATTCAAACAAGAATTTATACTCGATAACAATGCCCAGGCGATAGAACCCAGAAAATGTAGTTTTCAGATTCAAAATTTGTTATCTTGTGAAACCCAAAATTTATCGGAAATCAACCAAATTAACTTAAATAAAGACAAAACCGTTGTTTATTTGAGAGGAAACACTCCCCATATTTTAGCCAATAATGATTTACCCTTTCTCAATGTAATGATGGAGGCAAACGATCACCCCTATTCCGATGCAGCATTACAAGTCTTAGAAAAAATCGGTAGTGATAAACTAATTTTAGACTTTGGGGCAGGAAATACACCGATCGCGTATGTCAAACCCAATATTTGCTATCTGGACGTACAGCAATTTAACTATACAGATATTGTCTGTAATACCCCAAAATTACCCTTTATTGATAATTGTTTTGATGCCATTATTAGTCATTCAGTGTTTGAACACTTACCCAATCCTTTTGAAACCGCCCAAGAATTGTATCGAGTCTTAAAACCGGGTGGTTTAATTTTTATCGAAGTAGCTTTTATGCAGCCATTACACGCGGTTCCCAATCATTATTTTAATATGACTTTGAGCGGTTTGCGACAAGTGATGTCAGAATTTGAAGAATTACAAAGTGGTGTTTTGCCTTATCAATACCCCTCCCATAGTTTAATGATGCAAATGCAGACAATCTTACCTCATTTAGCCGAGGGTAATTGGAAAAAATACATTAAAGCGTTTGACGATCGCCTACAGAAATATGGTTATTACCTTGATGTGGGTTTGAGTGAAATTGGACGAGAAACTTTAGCCGCGGGTATCTTTTTTGTCGGACAAAAATTAGAAGAAGAGCATTCTTCTTTACGAGTAGAATTAGATTTACAATTAGAAGAACCCAAGAGTGAAGATGATTGGTATGATGAAGAAATGGATAGTCAACGAGTCAATTATGAAAATTCGTGGGATCTCTATGCCAAAAGGTGGAAACAGACGTTTCCTGAATTAACTTACATTGGCGATGAATGGATCGGAAAAGGTGCGGGTGCGGCCAATTCCCTCGCCGAATATGAAACATTAATTGAACGAGAATTTATCAAACCTTATATCAAAAAAGAACATACCGTTTTAGAGATTGGAGTAGGGGGAGGCAAAACCGCGAATTTATTATTAAAATATGCCGATCGCGTCATTTGCTCCGATATTTCCCAAGAAATGTTAAACGTAACCAAATCCCGTTTAGGAGAAGAAAGAGTAACTTACGTCAAACTGGATGGTATCACCTTAGAAAATATTACACCCGGAGTCGCGGATGTTTGTTTTTCCTACGATACAATGGTACATTTAGAACCCGTAGATATTTATAACTACCTCACCCAAATTCCCCAACTCTTAAAAGGCGATCGCGTCTGCATCTTCCATCACAGTAATATTTGTAGTAAACTAGGATGGCAAAAATTTTTAAGTGAGTGGGAAAAAAACATATTAGGCCATCGACATGGCACGGATTTTTCCATAATGAATGATGTCATCATGGAGCAATTTCTCACCCATCTTAACTATGAAATTATCCACAAAGACACCGAAACTGTCCCGCGAGATTGTATCTGGATCTGTCGCGCTCCTCAAGTATAAAAACATCTAATACTTCGGGAATACTTCGCCTACATCTGTGTTCATCTGCGTACCCTTCGGGAATGCTTCGCCTACATCTGCGGTTAAATAAAGTTATCTAAACTGGGCAAAAAATCCCCCCTTATTAAGGCGGTTAGGGGGGATCTGAGTTAAATATTTGTCAACACGCCCCCCGCGAGCATGGTTAAAATTGCCACACCAAAGGCTAAACGATACCAAACAAAAATCCAAGTATTTTGAGTTTGGAGAAATTTCATTAACCACGCGATCGCAACATAGGAAAAGAAAGTCGCGGAAATGACACCAACAATTAAAGCCAAGGGACCATCATGGCCTAATCCTTCCTCTTTAATAGCACCTTTTAACTCTACTAAACCAGCTAAAGTAATCGCGGGAATCCCTAAGAGAAAAGAAAACCGTGCCGCGACAGCCCTTTCTAATTTCATGAATAAACCCGCGGTGAGGGTGGAACCCGAACGAGATACCCCCGGAATAATTGCCATTGCTTGGGCTAATCCCATTAAAATACCATCACGCACCGTTAAGTCTTCAAAATTACGCAGACGTTTCCCGAATTTTTCCGCGATTCCTAATAAGACAGACATGAAAATTGACGCGATCGCGATCGAAGATAAATGGCGTAAAGGAGAATTATCAAAATCAGGAATAAAGATTTTTACACATAATCCTAAAAAGATAATGGGCAGAGTACCTAAACCAATTCCCAAGGCTAAACGAAATTCTTGAGAATCATATTTAGATTGAGTAATCGCGTGATAAGCACCTAAAATAATCTCAGTTAAATCTTTCCAGAAATACCATAAAACCGCGGCAATACTACCCAATTGGATCACAGCAGTATAAGCCACACCGGGATCACCCCATCCTAAAATAATCGGGATCACTTTCAAATGCGCGGTACTACTAATGGGTAAAAATTCAGTGACACCCTGAATAAAACCCAACACCAAAGACTGAAAAAGATTCATCTGATGATGTGTCGTCGCGGGTTCTGTTGCCGTTTGGGCCAAGAAGGGAACCAGGAATGTGAACATAGTTAGCATATTTGGGGAGATCGATTTTGGAGAAACAGTGTTGTTGACACCCTTTTGCATCCTTTTCCTGTATCCCTCCGTGAAGAAACCTAATTTCTGAAGATGGAGGGGATACCTGTGGGAATTGCCAAACCCATACCAGTCTAAGCCCATGAGGATATCTCAGGGGAAAATTTTTGTGATATCTTCAAAAAGATTAACTTAAGTAACAAATCTTAAAGAAACCTTGTTTAACGAGACTTTTTCTGGAGAAACCTCTCAGACTCACCGTGCTGAGTCTCATGCCCCCTGGCTTAGTCGATCTTGGAAAACCTTAACAGGAAATCAAACCGGGCTGATGTTTGGTGCGGGGGTATTCCTCGTTTCAGTACCCGTATTTATCCAAGCGCCCCTGGTGCGCGAAATGCCTGTTTTGAGTTTAGTCTTGACGATCGCGTTATTAGTGATTTCGCGACAACTCCTCAGAAGTCCTGGTAGAGAGGTTTGGGGAGATTTATTATTAGGATTTACTTGGACTTGGTTAACAGGGGGGATCTATTGGGGATGGTTACGGTGGGAACCCCTCTGGCATCTGCCCGTAGAAGCAAGTTTTGTCCCATTTGCCCTTTGGGGATTAGCGCGTAATTGGGGAAAAGTAGGCAATTGGTTTTATTTGGGTTCCTTATTTGGGACCGCGGTTACGGATGGTTATTTTTATTTAACGGGTTTAATTCCCTATTGGCGACGGTTAATGCAAGTCGAACCTTCTTTAGTGCCAGAGGTGTTTAAAGGCGCGATCGGGCAAATCTCAACAGTTTGGGGGATTAGTTGTGCGTTATTCTTATTAGGGCTTCTCATTAGTATCAGTGTTTGGGCATTTCGGACTCCGAAAGCCCACCGATGGGTATTTGGCGGAGCCGTCTTAGGTACAATTCTTGTCGATGGTTTATTTTTATGCGCCGCGTTGGGGAGTCAAATATCTCGGTAGTTTCTTTCCCAAAAGCCAAACCCACGCGATCGCGCCTCGACGAATACTCACAGGGGGGTTAAAATTTTGGGTGTATTCGATTTAAGTCCAATGGATTTGAGATTTGAGATTTTAGATAAAGTGGGGGGGCAAGTTCCCCTCTCACTTTATCTAAAATCTTCAGGCAAGTACAAGTACAATATTTCCCCTAATCATACCCTTTCTTCTTGGGGTGACTGATCCCCTCCTCGGAGGTAATATTTTCCATCCCCAATCTCAAATCTCAAATCCCAAATCGGTTAACCGCCCGTGGTAACATTCCAACCGACACCCCATTTGATCCTTCGCGCTGACTCAGGAGTGCGCTATTTGCCATTGGTGGGTAGTAATTGCTGGACGATCGGGCGCAGTGAAGATAATAGTTTTGTGTTGAATGATCGCTGGATATCGCGTAACCATGCCATGTTACAAAGAATGGATACGGGGGAATTTTATTTAATTGATTTAGGTAGTCGTAATGGCTCTTTTGTCAATGGAAGGCGGGTAAGCATCCCCGTCACATTACACAATGAAGATATGCTCCAGTTTGGCAAAATCGAATTAGAGTTTCGCAGTCCCCATATTCAAGCGCGACTCGATCCTGATAACGACGACTCAGAAGAGTTTACCGCGACTTTAACGGTTCGTAGTTTAATCTCTGTGATGGTAATGGATATCCGCGATTTTACGGTTTTAACACGACAACTCGATGAGACGATCCTTTCTGAAGTGATTGGTAGTTGGTTTCGTCAAGCTGGGGAGATTATTCGTAAACATGGCAGTTGGGTGGATAAATATATTGGGGATGCGATAATGGCCGTTTGGTTTCATAAGCCCAGTGGCATTAGTCAAGATGATATGATTCGTATTTGTCAGGCTTTAAGTGAACTGCATCAGGCAACGGATCAGTTAAGTGCTCGTTATCCTTTACCTTTTCCCCTGCGGGTGGGCTCTGGTATTAATACGGGATACGCGATGGTGGGAAATACTGGAACCGGCGATCGCTCTGATTATACCGCTTTGGGTGATACGGTTAATGCCGCGTTTCGTTTGGAGTCTTGTACCAAGGAAATTGGTATGGATATCGCCCTCGGTGAAACTACTTATAAATATTTATCCCTCTTGAAGGGCAGTGAACTCTTTGAACAATACACTGTTAATTTGAAAGGTTATGACACTCCTACTATTACCTATGGGGCTACCTTTGCTGACTTAGAGACTTTTCTTCATCGCCAACCCTGAAAAAAATCAAAAAAAGAAATAACAAATAAAAAACACGATGATCAGATTCAGGATTTCTCTGAAAAACTGTCTTAGTGAAATGATAGTCTCTAATGATAATGCTGTGTATAACATTGGGAGAAATGAATAATGATTAAACAATTCGGTCGTCTCTTGGCCTTTTTCGGTTTGATCTTCGGTTGTTTGGGATGGATGGGACATCAAGCCGCGATCGGCTCCCTTCAATGCCGCGATTTTACCCTCCTCTTCTGTGTTAGCCGTTGAGGAGTCCAGAATTAATCGCGCTGACAATAAACTGAGCGAAATAGGCTACAAAGTCGATTTGAATAACTCCGCGGTGCGTAACTTCCGTCAGTTTAAGGGTTTATATCCCAATCTCGCGGCCAAGATCATTAAAAATGCCCCCTACGCGAAAGTAGAAGATGTATTGGAAATTCCTGGCCTAACGGAAGCTCAAAAAGATTTGCTCAAGGCGAATCTCAATAACTTCACCGTCACCAACAAGGAATCAACTCTCAATGAAGGGGATAACCGCTTAAACAACGGCCTCTACGACTAGGCATTTGTCTGTTTTTGGCTCTTCGGAGGGATAAGGGATTAAGGAGGCGCGAGCATCGTGCATTCTGTATCCCTTATTCCTTAATTTTTCTTAATTTATTGATAACCTGATAAGACGATCAATAATGTCTCAGCCGGAAAACTGGCCTCCCTCAACTATAGATGACTGACTATTTTGATGTATTGGTGATTGGTTCAGGTGCCGCGGGTCTTTATACAGCCCTTTGTCTCCCCCCTCATTACCAAGTAGCCCTGATTAGCAAAGATCACCTCCCCTTATCTGCCAGTGATTGGGCCCAGGGAGGGATCTCCGCGGCGATCGCGCCGGATGATTCTTCTCAACTCCATATTGAAGATACCCTCGCGGCTGGTGCAGGACTTTGTGACTTAGACGCGGTTAAATTTTTGGTAGAAGAAGCTCCGGGGTGTATTGAATCTTTGATCAAAATGGGAGTCGCGTTTGATCGTCATGGGGATGATTTAGCCCTTACCCTAGAAGCCGCCCATTCCCGTCGTCGAGTCCTCCACGCGGCTGATACCACTGGAAGGGCAGTCGTCAGTATTTTAGCCGCACAAACTTTAAAACATCCTAATATTTCGATTCTTTCTCCCGCGTTTGCCTTAAGTCTCTGGGTTGATCCTCAAACACAACGCGTCCAAGGGATTAGTTTAATTGAGGGTAATCAAATCCGATGGTTACGCGCCAACGCGGTGATCTTAGCCACGGGAGGGGGGGGTCAAGTTTTTTCCCAAACGACGAATCCCGCGGTGAGTACCGGAGATGGGGTCGCGATCGCGTGGCGTGCAGGTGCGATTTTACGAGATTTAGAGTTTTTTCAATTTCACCCCACCGCGTTAACGAAACCGGGCGCGCCCCGTTTTCTCATTAGTGAAGCGGTGCGAGGAGAAGGAGCTCATTTAGTCGATGGTAAAGGATATCGTTTTGCCTTTGACTATCATCGGGCGGGTGAATTAGCACCGAGAGATATTGTTAGTCGCGCTATTTATAGTCATTTACAAAAAACGGGGGAAGATCGAGTTTGGTTAGACTTACGCGCGATCGCCCCCGAAAGGATTCAACTGCGTTTTCCTAATATTATTAAGGTTTGTCGTGAATGGGGAATTGATATTTTTCAAGAACCGATCCCCGTCGCCCCCGCGGCTCATTATTGGATGGGCGGTGTCATGGCTAATATTCGCAATGAAACTTCTTTGGCCGGATTATACGCGATCGGTGAAACAGCAAGTACAGGGGTACATGGCGCGAACCGTTTAGCCAGCAATTCCTTACTAGAATGTATTGTATTTGGGGCGCAAATGGCCCATTGGCACAAAGACACCACTCTTTTAGACTCTCCAAATCAGCTTCAAACACCAAGGCCCCATGAGAAATTTGATTTAAAACCAATATTTTTTCAACAGAATTATTCAGAAAATGCTATGATTGAAATGTGGCGACAGGAGGGGCCCAAAATGATCTGGAAAAATGCCGGAATTTGTCGAACACAACAAGAGATGACAGACGCGATCGCGCAGTTGGAAATGTGGCGTTCACAATTTCAGCAACTAGAAATAAGTAAAATATTATTGGGGTTAGTACCCTCACAAAGTGTCATTTTCCCTAATTTAGACACAAACAACCCCCTGTTGCGAACTTGGGGCGAGACCTACAATTTACTTGATGTTGCCTATTTGATACTTAGAAGTGCTATATTTCGCACAGAAAGTCGTGGAGGTCATTATCGCCTAGATTATCCATCCTCTAGTCCCAATTGGCAAGTTCACACATTGATTCAAAATATGTCTTGGTGGAAATCGTCACTCGGACAAAAAAATGAGATGTGATTTAGCTAAGAGATTCCAAAGAGACATCTTCACTTCTCCAGCTTCTTCCCCCAGCTCCACTACTATCTTTTGGCTTACCAGTATCCTCAGGCGGTTTATAATCCGCGAGCAGATCAAGGCTACTCCCCCTGATGTCCCAATTAAAACCACCACAAGATGTCACAAACTGAGTCACCAGAATTCTCCCAGGAGAAAACCCCTGGAAGGATAAAACCAAAACCGTTACGGTTGTTAGCTGTAACATTTTCCACTGAAACATGGTCAATTTGCACAAATTACTGATCATACCTATAACCCCCTTGTGCCATAGAGATATACTACTCCACTGTTATTATATCAGTGTTTTGTCCCAACGGCACTAAAATCACTTTCCATTTTCTTTGCCCTTTGTTGAAGAGAGTTCAGTGCTTGTCAACATTAGGAAAATTCGTAACGGTTTTTCCCTAATTCTTTCGCGCGGTACATGGCTGCATCCGCGTGTTTGATCAGGGTATCAATATCTTCGGCATCCAAGGGATATAAGCTAATACCGATACTGGTTGTCACGGCAACAATATCACCATTGAGATTAAAGGGTTCAGTCATGGCATTGAGGATTTTTTCAGCAACGGTACTGGCTTCGGGTAAACCCGGAATACCAGGTAAAATCACGGTGAATTCATCTCCCCCTAATCGAGAAATGGTATCGCTTCCCCGTAAAGATCCTTGTAGACGTTGCGCGACTCCTTTGAGCAATAAATCCCCAATATCATGTCCGAGAGTGTCATTAATCAGTTTAAAGCCATCTAAGTCTAGGAAGAGTAACGCGACTAGACGATGATTAGTAGTAGCCATTTCCATTGCTTGATTGAGCCGATCGCGGAAGAGAGTACGATTAGGTAATCCGGTAAGGGGATCGTGATAGGCTCCCTGACGAAGGGCCGCGTTAGCTTGTTTAAGTTCTTCTTCTAAGCGTTTCCTTTCGGTAATATCACGCATCACACCGACTAAAAATTTATTTCCCGCGCCATCTTTGTGGAGCGATCGCTTGGTTGCCAAATCATGGACAACACCCTTAGCATCAGTTAATTGTTCTTCATTTTCACATTCTTCATTACTTTGAAAAACCCGTTCATCTTGTTCCCATAATAATTTCGCTTCATCGGGGGAAAACAAATCATAATCAGTCTTCGCCAATAACTGCTCTAATGAATAACCCGTCAAGCGACAATAAGCTTGATTTAAAACGATTTGACGATGGGATTGGTCCTTGACAAAAACCGGATCAGGAATGGTATTAATTACTGTTTGTAAAAAATCTTTAGAGCGTTTCAACTCCTCTTGTAAACGGGCAAGATAACTCATAATCACAATACTTGAACCCGCCATTCCCATCAGGGGAGGAACTAAAGGCAACCACAAACCATTCCCAAGTAACACCAGGTAAGAAATACCAGAGAGTCCGAAACTAATTCCCAAGAGACAGAAAACGGAATTGCGAGAAGATTGTAATTTCCAACTGATTAAAGCCCCGACAATAGACCAACCCCAAATCCACAAGTATCCCAGGGAATTTTGCCAGACTTTTATGGTAGTTCTACCGTCAATGGCACTACTTAAAATGTGACTAATAAAATTCGCGTGTAACTCTACTCCTGAAACTTCCTTGGGCGCACTAAATAAACCCGCGCTGTAGGAAGTAGAGTGAACATCTTTGACGCTAGTAGCTGTAGAGCCAATCAAAACAATTCGCCCTTGGGCAAAATCTCTGGGAACTTTTTCTGAGAGGATATCATTCATGGAAACCATACTAAATGTTCCCCTAGGTCCTCGCAGATTGGCTAAAAATTGGTATCCCCCCGCGTCCGCGTTAACATAAGCACCTTCATTACCTCGTAATCGTTCAAACACGCCTTTTCCTAACTGAAGATCCTTAGAATTACCAGAGGCACGTTTGGGCTTGATGCCCTGATTTTGCAAATAAATTAAGGCTAACTTGAGGGCAAAACTGGTATGAATGCTCCCCTGCTTTCCGGTTTGATAGAGTAATCCACGACGGACTTTGCCATCTATATCTGTTATTATATTATTAAAGCCAACTTGAGCCTTTTGATTGAGGACTGCTGGTGGATTCACTCCCCGGCCTTTGTCATCACTCGATAATTGCTCAATTCCTATTAAATTCGGGATCGTCTCCCATGCTTTCTGTAATTCTTTCTCCCCTGGTGGTACTGGTAAATCTCGAAAAATATCAACTCCGATCGCGAGGGGTTTGTCCGCGGCAATTTTTTGCAATAATTCAGCCATTTTGCCATCGGGAATAGGAAAGCCAAATTTTTGGAGATCCTCTTCATCTATACCCACAATAACGATGCGATTATCTCTGGGTTCAGTAGGGCGCACCCGGATAAATTGATCGTAAACGGCTAATTCCCAAGGCTGTAATAATCCGAGAGAGCGGACTAAAATCACTGCCCCTGCTACCCCTGAAGCCGTCAGTAATACACGACGCTCTTTTAAGAACCATTTTTTCACAGTTCCCCAAATTTCTTGATGTGATTTTGTGACCAGTTTTAACATCAAATATCCTCTTCCCTTCTCTTTCTCTCTATTCTAGCTAATTGATGTTAATATTTTTCATCCTGTTATCTAAAAGGATTCTATGTTATTATTGACTAGAGACTGCCCCAGCAACTAGAGGTGAGACGATTTTTGTGGGATTTTCGTTCCTCATTGAGAGGCTTATGAGATTTCATATCCTTGAGCGTGAACCTCTGAAAAAGGTGTAAAGTGTATCTGATGTACAATACCTTCGCCATTTTTTGTCCGTTGGGTTGAGCAATACTTAACCCCCTTGAAGATGTTGGGTTTTGCGCGGCGCCCACGCGATCGCTGGCCTCAACCCAACCTACGAATCTAGCAACTTACGTTATCGAATGTAGGGACAAAGTTAATAAAGGAGTAAAATGAAACGATTAACCCAATGGCTCACCTCCATCAGGAGGAGGAAAAGTTTTTTATCTGGTTTCTTTCGCAAAACTAAACTCTTTTTTCTCTTATTACTCTTTCTCGGTAGCTTCGCGATCGTGGGATGGAAGAGTTATACTCAGACGATGCCAATTCCTATTTTAGGGTTTCACGATATTGTTGATCAGCAAAATAGCCTTGAAACTCCCCCTTATCGTCTCTCCTTTCCCACCGACTATTCTCAGCAAAAAATTGCGATTTTTTTAGAATATTTACTCCAAGCTAATTATTGGACTATTTCCACCCAAGAACTCCAAGAATATTTTATTGCTAAATCTCAGCCAATTCCTCAAAAAAAGTTAGGAAAAAAGCCGATTATGATTACTTTTGATGATGGCTATTTAGGAATACATAAAAATGTTTTACCTGTGGTGGAAAATTTAGCGGATATCTATGGAGAAAAAATCAAGTTAGTTCTATTTGTCAATCCGCTCTATTTGGGGGTTGATGAAGGCGGTGAATTTTTACCCCATCTCAGTTGTCAAGATTTACGCGAAGGTTATCAAAAGGGGTTTTATGATGTTCAGTCTCATGGGTTTAGTCATAAAAATTTGGCTCAACTGAAGTCGAAAGAGATAGAATTTGAGTTATCGGAAGCGAAAAATTACCTGAAAAAATGTTTTAGTGGTTTAAGTAAAACTCAAAACATAGGGGAACATTTAGCCTATCCTTATGGATCATCTAATCGAGAAGTTGAGAAGATTGCTTCTAAATATTATCAGACCGGTTTTTTATACAATAATGATTTATTAGATATCTATTATTCTCCTAATAAATATAGACTTTCTCGGATGACTATTGGTAAAAATCATTCTGTTAATTACCTGCTCTCTCTCGCCCAAAATTCTTCTAAGTTGCTCAGTCAAAAGTAAATAAGAAGGAAGAGGGAAGAAGGAAGAAGGAAGAAGCGACGCATTTAAACCACATAAAGTAGGATAAGCATCCTGCTTGTCACCGGGCTTCCTGCCAGTGTTACTAAAATGAGACATTGGCGCGATCGTGCTCAGGAATGGAAATTAAAAAACTTGACTATTGGGTTGGTAGTGCAGCCCATAAGTGTCCGAAAGCAGGCAAGATGCCTGCACTACTTTATTAATTAATTTTTCATTCCTTAAGCTTTTACCATCAGGTTTCTTCTCTTCTCTTCATTCTTTCTGTAACAACAAAGTGATGGAAAATAACCCCCCTTTGTCTCCTCTGTGCCTTTGTACCTTTGTGGTTAATTTTACCAAACCAAAAAGTAGTAAAAAACATTAAACCAAAGGTAATAAAATCTCAAATTCCGTTCCTCTCCCCTCAGATGTATCAGAGGAAATATAGGGAGAAATCATCTTGAAAACCCCCCCATGTTTAGCCGTCACAATTTGATAACTCACCGCGAGACTCGTTTCTTTTTGAGCGCGTTTTTTGGTGGAAAAAGACTCTAAAATCCTCTGTCGTGTTTCTAAGGACATTCCGGGGCCATTATCCGCAATTTTAATGGAAACCCAACGGGTATCGGGTTTTTCAGGATCAATGGGGGTTTCCGGCTGACAAACCGTAGTTGTTATTTCTATACAAGGTTGTTGTTTTTCTTTTTGACTCATCGTTTCTTGAAACTCTTGGGCAAATTTTTGCGATACCGCGTCATTAATTAACGCGTCGATCGCGTTACTTAAAATATTCATAAAAACTTGATTAAGTTGCCCGGAATAACAAGGAATAGGGGGGAAATGACCATAATTTTTAATAATTTTAATTTCTCCCGTTAAACGACTTTTTAAGAGTAATAAAATACTGTCAAGTAAGGTATGTAAATCAGCGGGTTTAGGGTGGACTTCATCAATATGACAAAAATTTTGTAAACCCGTTGCTAACTTACTTAAACGCTCGGCTCCCGCCTTAATACTCCCCAAAGTACGCGGTAAATCTTCCTGTACAAAATCATAGTCTATTTCTTCTTTAATCTCCGATATCTCTGGAATAAACTCTGTAAAATATTTCTCGTAAATTGCCACTAATTCCATTAAACTTTTGGTATAATTATCAACATAGGTGAGATTTCCCCAAATAAAACCAACGGGATCTAAAATCTCATGGGCTACTCCATCCACTAAACGCCCTAAACTTGCCATTTTTTTACTCTGGATCATTTGCGCTTGTGTCTTTTCATACCTCACTTGGGTTTCAATTCCCCGAATTTGCCATGACGCGATATTTAAGGTATGAATATCTAATAATTGATACGCGTTTGATGCTAGTTTTACGACTATGGGTTCCCCTTGTAATTCCGGTGATCGGCGTAAGGCTAACTGAGAAGCGGTTAAAATTGTTGTGTCTTCAGAAAGCATTAACATAAAAGTGCGAGCATAACTATAGAGTACCCCTAATGGTTGTGATAAAAAAAAGTCTAACCCTTGAGGACGGATTAAATATTCTAAAAGTCTCTGACGAGAAAGTATCCCTACAAATTTTCCATCATTTAATAAGATTGCACCCGGTAATAAGGGATACTTTTCAAAGATATCCGCGAGGGTGATGCCTAACTCCTGGGTAGAAATGGTAAAATCATAAAGGGGTAAATCACCAAGATTTGATTCTAAAGATAAATCTTGATTACTCCCCTCGGACAAAAATGGTTCAGAATTTTCAGAGTTGAAGTGACTTCTCACTGTATTATAGGGTCGAACTGTTCCCCTTTTTTATCACATTATGGCAACCCCGTCAAGAGTTTTTTGGTCATTTTGACATCACAGGCAGGAAAACTTCAAATTCTGTACCTCGATCGCGATCGGAACGAAATTTTAATTTACCACCATGTTTTTCTGTGACAATTTGATGGGTAATGGCTAATCCTAAACCAGTCCCTTTTCCCGCGGGTTTGGTGGTAAAAAACATATCAAAAATGCGATTTTGAATTTCTTTGGGCATTCCCACACCATTGTCAGAAATACGGACAACGATCCAATCATTCTGATTATCTTTCGAGGGTAGATGTTTGGTTTCAATTGTAATGATTGGCTGAAAATCGCCTTGTTCTTTTTGCTCATCCAGCGCATCAATAGCATTGCAAATGAGATTCATAAAGACTTGGCTTAATTGACCAGAATAACAATAAAGAGGCGGCAATTCACCATAGTTTTTGATGACTTTTATACCCCGTTTGAGACGATTTTTCATAATTAATAAAACACTCTCAATACATTCATGGACATCAGCTTGTTTGTGATTACCACCATCCATGTGCGAAAAGCTATGCAGACTAGAGACAAGTTCTTTTAAACGTCGCGATCCTTCCCGCATACTTTGGATTATTTCTGATAAATCTTCTTGTAAAAAATTAAATTCGATCTCTTCTTTGACTTGCTCAATTTTTTCATTGCTCTTTTCTTGTTGTTCCTCATAAGTCGAGATTAACTGCAATAACTCTTTAAAGTAAGTGTCTAAAAAATTTACATTGCCTATGATACAAGTGACAGGATTTCTCACTTCATGGGCAACTCCCGCGAGCAATTGGCCTAAACTTGCTAATTTCTCTGTTTGGATTAGTTGGGATTGGGTTTGTTGACGGATCACTTTTGTCGCGACTTCGTGTATTTTTGATTGGGCTACTAATAATTGAGGAATGTCAAGAATCCGATAATCAATCGGGGAAATCTGCACGACGATCGGTTCATAAATCAATTCCGGCGATCGCTGTAAAGAGCGACGGGCGGCATAGACAATTAAAGTATCACTAGGAATTAATAAAATTTCGGATTGGGCAAAATTATATAAGGCTTTAATGGGACGTTTTAAAAATAATTCTCTGCCAAAGGGACGACTAATACATTCGAGAAACTTTTGTCGGGAAATCATGCCATAAAATTTCTGATTATCGGTTAAAATAACTCCGGGTAATAGGGGATTTTCCTCCAAGAGACGACCGAGTGTGCCTCCGGGTTCGCGGACATCAACTTCTGCTTGATACAATGAGAGTTCTTTGAGACTGGAATCTAAGCGAAGTTCTAAGGTTTCCTCTTCTCTGACGCCAAGTTCTTTTTTTTCCATCATAAGTTCTTTTTTTTCCATGAAGGTAGCATTAAACATATCTTTAACCTCGGAATAGACCATGAGTATTTTTCTGGCTTTTATTCTAAACTAGAATTACGTCTTTGACAAGCTTTTTTTTAAGTTTTTATAATTATTTAATTATTGCTAAAGGGATAAACTTTTTTTAACCTTTAGTTAACCTTTTACTAGAAATAAAGTGGTAATAAAAAGGTAAAAATGCTGATCAAACGAGAAACAAACTATAAGCACATTTGGTCTACCACAACGATTAAAACAATATTAATTTTGAGAGACGATCGCGCACAGGGAAATCGAGGGGACGGGGACAAAAGGGGATTGCCCCCGGATTTTTAAGGTAATCTTAAGCTTTGGGTGAGTTTGGTATGATAATAAAGATTAAGTGCAACAAGAATAGCTTAATGAGATAGGAGACGGATGGAATCGACGCTGACAAATCAACTCAATAACGCGTTTACGCTGTTTCTCAGTTTATTGGTGGAAGCGATCCCTTTCTTGTTGTTAGGGGTTTTATTTTCTGGTATCCTGCTTTGTTTCATAAATGAACGTAAATTGGTGACTTTACTACCGCGTCATCCTGTTTTGGGTGCGTTGGTGGGCAGTGTCATGGGCTGTTTTTTTCCGGTGTGCGAGTGTGGTAATGTTCCTGTAGCGCGTCGTTTATTGATGCAAGGGGTTGCCGCTCCCGTCGCGATCGGATTTTTATTAGCCGCGCCTACGATTAATCCTATTGTGATTTGGGCTACTTGGACGGCTTTTCGCGATCAACCGGAAATTGTCATTTTTCGGGTGCTTTTTTCTCTGCTCATCGCGACTTTCATCGGTTGTGTTTTTAGTGTTCAAACCGATTTAAGACCGATTTTACAACCCGCGATCGCGCGTTTATTACCGATTCCTGAATTTTCGGGAAATGAGGCACAATTAGCTACGGTTTCCGGTTCTCCTTTATTACAATCAGGTACATTTATTTTAGGTCAACCAGGGGGGCCAATGCGATTAGAATCAATTCCTCTTTGGCAAGTGGAAAGTGGTATGATTGATGATGATAAAACGGCTGATTCGTCTTTATTTTTGCCCCCTACTTATGCCCGTTTACGATCGCTTTTAAATAGTATGGTACAGGAATTTAGAGATTTAGGGGGGGTTTTGGTTTTGGGAAGCGCGATCGCGGCGGCTATTCAAGTGTTAACTCCGCGTGAGTGGATTTTAGCCCTAGGGCAAGGTCCCGTCTCTTCGATTATCGCGATGTTAATTTTAGCCTCCGTTGTTTCGATTTGTTCAACGGTTGATTCTTTTTTCGCCTTATCTTTTGCCTCTATTTTTACCAGTGGCTCTTTGTTAGCGTTTTTGGTATTTGGGCCGATGATTGATATTAAAGGAATTGGTTTAATGTTATCAATTTTCCAGCCAAGGGCTGTTATTTATTTAGTCTTCTTAGCGGCACAATTAACTTTTTTAATGACTCTTTTTGTCAATTTACATTTAAGTTAAGAGATGGGATTGGTGACTGGGGATAGGGGAGAAGGTTAACGACGGATTTTTAACAGTGGTAACGGATGAGTTATTTGTTTTTCTCCCCATCCCCTATTCCCCATTACCCATAACCCATTACCCATTACCAATTACCCATCACCCATTACCCATAACCCATTACCAATGACAAAACCACTCGCACCGACAAAATTATTAAACCGTTTAAGTGCTTGGCTAGATCCCTTAGTGATTATCCTTTGGGGAATTTTACTCCTCAAATATTGGACAACCGGAAAATTAAATATTCTGATTCATCCCAATTATTTTGGTTTGACAGTAGCCGCGGGAATTTCTTTATTAATACTCGGCGGTTTAAAATGCTATGAAGTCTGGCAAATTTATCAACGTCAACTGGTATTACGTCAATCTTTGGGTAATAATCCCCTACCAATAGAAAGAGCCCAACATATTACTTTATTACCGCCTAATTGGGGAAGTTGTTTATTATTAGCTGTCGCGATTATTGGGTTAATTGTGACACCGAAAACCTTTGCCAGTCAAACCGCGCTCGAAAGGGGAATTACGGAGTCTTTACCCGTAACGAGATTACAACCTCAAGAGTTTAAAAATGCTAGTAAACCAGAAGCGCGATCGCTGATAGAATGGGTAAGATTAGTTAATTTTAATCCTGAACCGGATACCTATAAAGGTCAAAAAGTCAAGGTAGACGGATTTGTGATTCATCCCCCATCCTTGGGAGAAGAATATATTTGGGTGTCTCGATTTGTGATTACCTGTTGTGCGGCGGATGCTTATCCGATAGGATTACCTGTGAAACTAGCATCTGGGCAAAGTCGTGTTAATTTTCCCCCTGATAAATGGGTAGAAATTCAAGGGGAAATGACTACAGAATCTCTGGATAAAAAACGTAAATTAGTGATTCAAGCCACCGCGATCAAGCCAATTCCTGAACCCCAAAATCCCTATAATTATTAAGCGTGAAACTTTTATATTGGGTAGTTGAGGTGACGACTATCCAAGTATCAAACGGGTAAATATAGTGTTTCCATAAGAGAGGTGAAACTTGTGGTACAGGCATCTTGCCTGTGACGGGCTTCTTGCCCATTCCACATTTACATCTCATTTAAAAATGCTATATCCACCTTACCCACCACAGTGTTACGCTGTTATTGTGGGTAATAATCAGATCAAGTAGTTGCTTCAAAGGAGATGAATTTTTGTGAAAGAATTACAGCTTTTTTCCCAGCCATTATTAAAAATACTACATCGGTTGAAACAACCCATCGATCGCGTCGCAATTTCTTTAATTTGCTTCTTGACAATCTTAATGGGATTGTTATTATTAACGGGGGATACAACTTCGCCGAAAGTCAGAGAATTTAGTTGGCAAAATAAGGAAATTAGTGCCGAAGATACGGGTTTTCTTTTAACATTTAATCGTCCGATGGATCAGAAAAGTGTTGAGGATAATTTACGGGTTGATCCGCCCCTTCCAGGGAAATTTAGTTGGGCCGGCCGTCGCATGGCTTATACTTTAATGGCTCCTGCACCTTATGGTATTACTTATGGTTTACAGTTGAAAGATGCTAAAGATAAGTTTTATGGAGAGAAAACTAATTCTAAAGGTGGCGTTATTGAACCTTTTAATGGCGTTTTTAGAAGTCGCGATCGCGCCTTTGTGTATATTGGAGTGAAGGGGGAAGAAGAAGGACGTTTAATATTAGTCAATTTGAGTAGTAAGGAACCGAAACCGATTGCTTTAACCCCTCAAGATTTAGTGGTTATGGATTTTAAACCTTATCCCAAGGGCGATCGCGTATTATTTTCAGCCAGTGATCGCGCTTTAATGAGTACGGGAACTTTACAACAAGAAATATTCACAGTAACAACGGGTTTAAATCCCCAATCTCCAGGGGAAGAAATTATCTCCAACCAAGTCGCGGGGAAACTTGAAAAAGTATTGGGTTCGGGGGATTATCAAAATCTTAAATTTGATTTATCCTCTAATGGTAAAATTATTGTGATTCAGCGAGTGAATAAGGAAAAACCTGCGGACTTTGGCCCTTGGATTATCGAAGAAGGGGAGTTTCCCAGACGTTTAGAAAACACAGAGCAGGGTGGTGATTTTATGATTCGTCCTGATCATAAATCAATGGTAATTTCCCAAAAACAAGGATTATCTATTATCCATTTTAATCCTAAGGAAGGTGAAGTAGTCTTTTTACCCAAATTTGCCCAAGTTTTAGGCTTTTCTCGAGATAATTCTGCGGCGGTTTATGTGAAATATAATACGGATTACACGCGATCTCTTTTTCTGGTTAACAATCAAGGATTAGAACAAGAAATGTTAAGAATACCTGGGAGTATTATTAGTGTGCAATTCGATCCGCGCGATACAGAGGGGGTAAAAAATACCCGTTTATATTGTTTATTAACTCAGCGGTTAGACACGGAGAAATATCAGGAGCAACCCTTTATCGCGTTACTTGATTTAGCGAAAAAAACTCTCACGCCTTTATTAGTGTTACCCAATAATCAACCGGATATTCATCTGAGTTTATCCCCGGATGGATTCGCGTTATTATTCGATCAAACTATCACTAATAAAAATGGAGGTGAGATGGATCAACCCAGAGGGGAAGGCGGAAACGCGATCGGCAATAGTCGTTTATGGTTATTACCCTTAGTCGATATGAGCAACGATGGTACAAAATCCGAAATTAAACCAGAAGAATTACCCTTTGCCGGATTTCATCCCCGTTGGATACCCTAATTTGTAAGGAAGAAGGAAGAAGGAAGAGGGAAGAAGGAAGAAGGAAGAGGGAAGAAGGAAGAAGGAAGAAGGAAGAAGGAAGAGGGAAGAAGGAAGAAGGAAGAAGGAAGAAGGAAGAAATAATGAAACACAAAGGCACAAAGACACAAAGGAAGAAGAAAACTTCCCAATTACCAATTACCAATTACCAATTACCAAAAAAATGAACATTATTGACATCCTCAAAAAAGACTATCAACAATTTCCTCACAATCAAACCTATAGTATTTATGCCGAAAATGTCTATTTTCAAGATCCCATGAATAAATTTCACGGTGTCAAACGCTATCAACAAATGATCGGATTTATTAATCAATACTTTCTCGATATTAAACTCGAATTACATCACCTTGCCCAGACAGAAAACACGATCGCGACTCAATGGACCTTAAAATGGATCGCGCCCGTACCCTGGAAACCCGCCATGAGTATCCCCGGCAGAAGTGAATTAAAGGTGAATGACGAAGGGCTGATCATCTCCCATATCGACTATTGGGATATTTCCCGTCTCGATGTGCTTCAACAACTTCTATTTCCCGTCAAAAAACGCTAATGTTAAAATATGTAAAGTTTTCTCAGACAAGACGACACTCTTTATGCGTTTAATCTTAATGACCGGGAAAGGTGGTGTGGGTAAAACTTCTGTCGCGGCCGCGACGGGACTACGTTGCGCCGAATTAGGATACAAAACCCTTGTCCTGAGTACCGATCCCGCCCACTCCTTGGCCGATAGTTTTGATATGGAATTGGCCCACGCGCCCCGTCTCGTTAAACCTAATCTCTGGGGCGCGGAATTGGACGCGCTGATTGAATTAGAGTCTAATTGGGGCTCTGTCAAACGCTATATTACTCAAGTCTTACAAGCCCGGGGACTCGATGGGGTTCAAGCGCAAGAATTAGCTATTTTACCCGGAATGGATGAAATTTTTGGTCTAGTCCGCATGAAACGTCATTATGATGAAGGGGATTTTGATGTTTTAATTATTGATTCAGCACCCACAGGAACAGCCCTACGTTTATTGAGTTTACCCGAAGTGGGGGGCTGGTATATGAGAAGGTTTTATAAGCCTTTACAAGGCATTTCCGTCGCGTTACGACCTTTGGTAGAACCCTTTTTTAAACCCATCGCGGGTTTTTCTTTACCTGATAAAGAAGTGATGGACGCACCCTATGAATTTTATGAACAAATTGAAGCCCTAGAGAAAGTTTTAACGGATAATACCAAGACTTCTGTAAGATTGGTAACTAATCCCGAAAAGATGGTAATTAAAGAATCTTTACGGGCTCACGCGTATCTCAGTTTATATAATGTCGCGACGGATTTAATCGTGGCAAATCGCATTATTCCTGATTCTGTAACCGATCCTTTTTTCGCCCGTTGGAAGGAAAATCAACAACAATATCGCCATGAAATTCACGAAAATTTCCGACCTTTACCTGTGAAAGAAGTGCCTCTTTATTCTGAGGAAATGTGCGGATTAGAGGCATTGGAACGGTTGAAAGAAACTCTCTATAAAGATGAAGATCCGGCACAGGTTTATTATAAGGAAAATACCTTACGCGTTGTTCAGGAGAATAATCAATATAGTTTGGAGTTGTATTTACCAGGCATTGCGAAGGATCAAATACAATTGAGTAAAACGGGGGATGAGTTAAATGTGAGAATTGGCAATCATCGCCGTAATTTAGTTTTACCCCAAGCCTTAGCCGCGTTACAACCCGCGGGCGCGAAAATGGAGAATGATTATTTGAAGATTCGTTTTGCTGAAGTCGCGAAGGTTTAGAAAGAAGAAGGGGGTAGGTTAAGAAACCGGGTTTCTGTGACAATACCTTCGCCAAAGGGAGAGAGGGCTTTCTGTAGTAGAGTTGTTGTCATCCAAAACTTCAACTCGAAAACTACCGAAAGCCCATGCCAGATATAGCAAGTCTAAATGAGTTGTACAAAGACATCTTTTTTTTCCAAGTTAGGAAGATTGAAAAGGCTGAACTTAATTAAATAAAGAAAAACGCGAATAACCGTTTAACTATCGAGAAATTGTGGCAAAGGTAATAAAAACGTCCCCTAAAGTTTTTCACTTGTAACCAAATCGCCTTTACTGGATTTTCTTCTGGCCTATCAGGGGCAAACAAACGATCGCGCTTGGTTTATTCCAAGGAGCTTGGAGTTAGTGAGGCCGAATCTTGAATGACGCGATCGTGACTTGCGGTATAATCTCGCAAATTTAGAAACAGAGACTCTGATGGCAAGTATCGCACTACGAAACTTAGCAGACATCACCGAAAAAGCTCAACTTCCTATCTGGTAAGCAATGTTTCCTGATGCGATATTTGTAAACTTACTGCTATAATGAGAAACACAACTTGACAGCCAAAAGTGGTTTGCGGTACAATTAATAGTCGTGTCGCTTAAACCGCATCTAGCCTTTCATCAAAAACCGCTGTCATTATCCTCGCAGTCATACAATTTCCCACAATACCAAAAGCAAGTATAAGCATATAACACATGGCATACGAATCAGTTGACCAACTTCAAAAAGTTCTTGCAAGTCAAGTCTTTCATTACACCCAAGACGCGAAAAAAGCATCAGGCAGGGCACTTGGTACGCTAGTAGAAATCATCACATTCTATCTCCTAAAGTCGTGGGGACTTGAAAATTCTGTCGCGATTGAAAGATCATTAGCTGAATACGGCAATACCGATATTACCCATAATGTTGAGTATTCTTTACATCCTATTTTGAGAAGGCATGGGTTATCTCTGCCAGCCAAATTGCCCCTTACTCCTACGCGCCTATTAGCAGCAATAGATGAGAATGTGTTCCCAGTAAAAGGGTTTGAAAAATCAGGAAACACGCTTTTGACAAGTGACTTAATTCTCAGAAATTCCTGTGTTGTAGCAAGAAGAGAAAAACCATACTCATCACACTTGATGGCCAATCTGCTTTTCCAATCGTCCGATGGTTTTCAAGTTACTCTCTTAGAGCAATATGCCAAACCATACGCGATGTTTGAATGTAAGCGCGTTGGGGTAGAAGAAGGCGCAAAGAAAGGTCCACAAACTATCGAAAAAGCCAAGCAGGGTGCCTATGTAGCTAAAATGGTTTCCTCGCTTCATAAAGTGCGTATGCCATCGGGAGAATTACGCGGCTTGATTTACAAATCTAACGATGAAATTTACACCAAACCTTATGCCGATTTGGTAGCCGAAGTTGTCGGTTCAAAAGATATCGAATTGCTACGAGATTTTATTTTAACGGTTGGCGTAGTTAGTAATCACGGCAATTGGTTTACTTCTGATAATCACAATAAAGAACTCAAGGTTTTAGCTCAATCTTACGATTGGCTGACTTTTCTCACGGATGAAGGTTTAGCAGAGTTTATTACGGAACTTTTGCTTGAGCCAAAGCCATTACTGGAGCCGGCAAGAAACGCTTTTCTGACAAGTTACACAGCAGAAAAGAAAAAGAACTCGTTTACAAAAGTTCAAATGGATTACGAAGCTGATCAAGTTCTGCAATCATATTTTCAAAACAATTCGAGCCGGATCGAAAAATGGTTTAACATTATTGCCCCTAAAGGTGGCTCAATACCAAAACTACACTCCCAAATTTCGCAGTTACGCGACAAAAACTGGCAGGAAATATACTCACTATGACAGCCGGACGACAAGCCATTACTAAAAAGAAAGATTGGGGAACTCCTCAAAAATATGTGGATGCCGTAAAAGAAGTGTTTGGCGGCGTTATTTACTTAGATCCATGCTCTAGTTCATTTTCTATAGTGAAGGCAAAGGTGGAGTATAAACTTCCTGACTCCGATGGACTTTTCGAGTCTTGGGATTTTCCAACAATATATGTTAATCCGCCCTATGGCAATGACAAGGAACGCGGCACAAAAATCATAAATTGGATTCGTAAATGTGAAGACGCGAATAGAGTTTATCAATCAGAAGTTATCGCTCTTGTCCCAGTTGCTACTAACACGCGCCATTGGAAAGAATATATTTATGGCAAAGCCACGGCTATTTGTTTTCTTTACGATACTCGGTTAAAGTTTCTGGTGGATGGAAAAGATGAAGGTACAGGTGCTCCTATGTCTTGTGCCATGATTTATTGGGGCTGCAACTTTCAGTGTTTTTTTGAAGTGTTTATCAAGTTCGGCGCAGTTATTAATATCGAAAACTTACATGGTGTGCAAATGGGGTTTGTTAATGGTAACGGCAAAGGGAAAAAATAACGGCTGCACAACAGAGGAATCTGGGCAATAAGGCTAAAGTGCATCATGGCTCTGATCGTGAGTTTGGCGGTTGATCGCACCGGATGGCAAACAACTGGTTTCTGAGTAGATACTTCGGAACCAAACTGCAATATTTGTCAGAAAAACCGGGTTGATTTGCCTATTCCTAAAAGTATCAAAAAAAAGACATAAAAAAAGACACGATCGCGCTCAAAGTAACTCCTCTGTCAAGTAAGATAAAGATTAAACAAAATTCCATCACCAAAAACAAATCAAATGGAAATTAAACCACCTCTACCCCCCTTTACTCTCGAAACCGCGAAAGCAAAAGTTCAAGCCGCAGAAGACGCGTGGAATACCCGTGATCCACAACGAGTCGCGTTAGCTTACACCGAAGATTCCCAATGGCGCAACCGTGCCGAATTTTTCCGGGGACGCGAGGCCATCAAGGCTTTCTTGAGCCGAAAATGGGCAAAAGAACTAGATTATCGTCTCAAAAAAGAACTGTGGAGTTTCACCGATAATCGCATTTCTGTTTGTTTTGAATATGAATATCACGATGATTCTGGCTATTGGTATCGCGCTTATGGTAATGAACAGTGGGAGTTTGCAGAAAATGGTTTAATGCAAAGACGTGAGGCTAGTATTAATGATCTTCCTATTCAAGAGTCGGAAAGGAAATTTCGATGGGAACGCGCTATCTGATTACGTGTGGGTGGAAATCGAAAATTTATCCTCGGTGTGACTTCATTTTCTCTTTTCAGGAGAAACACAAGATCGAAGTAACTAGAAAAGGAGTAAAACCAGAAATCGATCAATTTGATGATGAGCCAATCAAGCTAGTAGGAGAATTGGTTGATTTGATCAAATTCTGACCTCGGTTGAGTTAACTTTTTTGCCTACTCCATCTTTAGTCGAAAGGCTATACCATAAAATGTTTCCTCTCTTTGTGTCTTAGTGCCTTAGAGGTAATATCATATTTCTTAGTGTCTTAGTGTCTTGGAGGTAATATAGCAATTCATTTGGGATTACTATAGCTAATTCCGGCATTTCTGATGATATTAGACATCTCCAAAAATTGGAGTAGGGTAGGCATCTTGGGAGCCTTTCACCTCATTTTTGAATAGAGTAGGGTAGGCATCTTGGGAGCCTTTCACCTCATTTGGGAAATGTCTATTGAAGAACTCTTGCGCGAGGATCTGGACGATTCTCCGATCAGAGGGAGAGGACAATAGAGTATCAAAAAAGACCCGATAGCTGCGCTTGAGCAGAAGGCTATCGCGCATTTTCTGCTCTTCGCAACACTCAGGGAAACACTAGGAGAAAGAAAATTGTTTTCACAAAGAAACTCCGTGACTGGGTGTTAGATCAAGTCCGGTTGATCATTAAATAATTAGGAGGGGCGGGTTTACTGGAGATCAGGCTTCTCCTTTAAGATATTGGCGAACCATTGGTGTCAGCTTAACCGGAAACGTAGTGCCAGAATGCTGTCTGATCATGGGATTTTGATCCCCCCTAACCCCCCTTAAAAAGGGGGGGACAGGAATATTCAAAGTCCCCCTTCTTAAGGGGGATTTAGGGGGATCGAGACTCAGCTAAAAGCGAGATCGATCAAGGGTTTTAGTCTTAAGTTGACACCAATGTTGGCGAAAGATCCCCTACAATCGTTATATCTATTTAATCGGACTTCATATTACTTCTGAAAATCTTAACAAAACGCAAACTTTTTTATCCCCCTTTCAGGTCAAAATAGTTTAAAGAAAGACACTTTAATGATAAAACACAATGTCAGAATCAAGCATTGAATCCATACTGCACGAAAAACGTCTCTTCCCACCGTCGGCCGAATTTTCCGAAAAAGCCCATATTAAAAGCTTAGAGGAGTATCACGCCCTTTGCGAGAAAGCCAAATCCAACCCTCAAGCTTTCTGGAGTGAACTGGCCGAACAGGAGTTACACTGGTTTCAAAAGTGGGATACTGTTCTCGATTGGCAACCCCCTTCTGCTAAGTGGTTTGTCAATGGTAAAATTAATATTTCTTACAATTGTTTGGATCGCCATTTAACCACTTGGCGCAAAAATAAAGCCGCGATTATTTGGGAAGGGGAACCCGGAGACTCTTGTACCCTTACTTACGCGCAACTGCATCGAGAAGTCTGTTTGATGGGGAATGTCCTCAAACAGTTAGGGGTGAAAAAGGGCGATCGCGTTGGTATTTATATGCCGATGATACCAGAAGCCGTGATCGCGATGTTAGCTTGTGCTCGTATTGGTGCGGCCCATACCGTTGTTTTTGGTGGATTTAGTGCCGAAGCCTTACGCGATCGTCTCGTTGATGGCCAAGCAAAAGTCGTTATTACCGCCGATGGAGGATGGAGAAAAGACGCGATCGTACCCCTCAAAGCTCAAGTAGATAAAGCATTAGCAGATAACGCGGTTCCTACGGTTACAGATGTCTTAGTAGTTGAACGCACAAAACAAAAAATTCATCTCGAATCTGGCCGCGATCATTGGTGGCATGATCTACGTTTAGGAGTCTCCGCAGACTGTCCGGCAGAACCAATGGATAGTGAAGATTTGTTATTTATTCTTTACACTTCTGGCAGTACAGGAAAACCGAAAGGAGTTGTGCATACAACAGGCGGTTATAACCTTTATTCCCATATTACCACAAAATGGATTTTTGATCTACAAGACACCGATGTTTATTGGTGTACCGCGGATGTTGGTTGGATCACCGGACATAGTTATATGGTTTATGGCCCCCTTTCTAATGGTGCGACAAGTGTGATTTATGAAGGAGCTCCTCGTAATTCTAATCCGGGTTGTTTTTGGGATGTGATCGAAAAATATGGTGTCACTGTTTTCTATACAGCACCAACAGCAATTCGCTCCTTTATGAAGATGGGTGAACATTATCCCAAATCGAAAAATCTCACCTCTTTACGTTTATTAGGAACCGTGGGCGAACCGATTAACCCTGAAGCTTGGATGTGGTATTATCGGGTAATTGGTAATGCAAAATGTCCCATAGTTGATACTTGGTGGCAAACAGAAACGGGTGGAATTATGATTACACCTTTACCGGGTGCTATTCCCACAAAACCCGGTTCCGCGAGTTTACCTTTCCCTGGCATTATTGCAGATGTTGTTGACCAAGATGGGGAAGCGGTTACTAATGATGGAGGTGGTTATTTAGTAGTAAAACATCCTTGGCCTGGAATGATGCGAACTTTGTTTGGTGATCATGATCGTTTCCGTCGGACTTATTGGGAATATATTCAGCCGAAAGAGGGGCAATATTTCTATTTTGCGGGTGATGGAGCCCATAAAGATAAAGATGGTTATTTCTGGGTAATGGGACGAGTTGATGATGTAATTAGTGTAGCAGGTCATCGACTGGGTACAATGGAAATTGAATCAGCTTTAGTGTCTCATCCCTCTGTGGCAGAAGCGGCCGTTGTGGGTAAACCTGATGAAATTAAAGGGGAAGAAATTGTCGCGTTTGTCACCCTAGAAGGAACTTTTCATGCTTCTCCTGAATTAGATAAGGAATTAAAGCAACACGTTGTTCAGGAAATTGGTGCTCTGGCACGTCCCGCGGAAATTCGTTTTACCGATGCTTTACCTAAGACGCGATCGGGTAAAATTATGCGTCGTTTATTGCGTTCTTTAGCCGCGGGACAAGAGATAACCGGTGATACTTCTACCTTAGAAGATCGTGGTGTTTTGGATAAATTACGCGGTGGTGCGTAATACCCATTAATCAGTAGGTTGGGTTGACTTTTGTACGTCTTTTTGATAAAATTTAGGGTAATGTTCAACCCAACTTACTATTCCTTTCTCCATTAGACAAATTTTAATCTTGGGTGGGGTGGGGCGGGTTTATTAAGATTATTGATGGGTGGCAGAATTGATCCCTTAAGCCGCCCCTACACAAAGAGTCGCGATAGCTGCCCTTGAGCCGTTGGGGTCGCGTGTGCGTAGCACTCAGGCTATCGCCCTTTTTCCATCACCAAAATATCTGCGTACATCTCATCTGCGTTTATCTGCGTTTATCTGCGGTTTCAAAAACACGGCATTGATCGCGGTTCGGGGCGGGTTTTTGTAGGTGACAAGTTAGTAGGAAAATTGGTGGGAGAACCCGCCCCTACAAGAGCTTTTCACCAAAACATCTGTGTTTATCCCCATCTGCGTTTGGGAGCGTTTATCTGTGGTTTCAAAAAAACACTGAGATGATAGGGGCTGTACCGACATCATTGATAAGCACAAAAAAATGAAAAAAATCCGCTCCTACCCACCCCAAAATTCAGTTCAAGCCGATTTTTCATCATCTATTTAAAACTAAAAAAACATGAAAAATGACTGAGTTTGTGCTATAGTTGCAGAGCATCAAAAATAGACATTTTTTTATTATTTTAGGTAAAATTTATTATGAACATAGAAAAATTAACCCGTATTTTTCCGAAACCTTCTCGCCAAGTTCCTCTGCGAACTGTCTTGATTGTTCCCTTTGTCCTACAAATTTTTGTGACAGTAGGGTTAACGGGATGGCTATCCTTACGCAATGGCCAGAAAGCCGTTAATAATGTTTCCTTACAGTTACGCACTGAGGTTAGTAATAATATTCAAAAAGAATTTAATAATCATCTGGAAAAGATTTATGCACTCTTCGATTTTGCGGTGGCTAATGTAGCCAATGGGGAACTCGGTGCTAATGATATTCCAGCACTAGAAAAATTTTTGTGGAATATGGTTCAGGTTGAACCTGGAGGCCTTTGGCAATTGGGGAACCCTGATGGGGACTTTGTATTACAACAGCGGTTGGAGAACGGACAAGGGATTGCCAAGATTCGAGATCAATCATCAGTTCCTAACCGTTTAGTTTTCGCCCTAGATGCTCAAGGAAATCATTTAAAACAATTACAGTCAGAAAAGTTTGATCCTCGCGATCGTCCTTGGTATAAAAACGCGATAAAGGCTCAAAAAAAATTATGGACGGATATTTTTCCCCTCGTGCGATCAAACAAACCAGCTCTGGGATTAAGCTTGGGGATGCCTGTATATCAGGATCTCGATAAGCAAAACCTGCTTGCCGTTGTGAGTGTCACCTTAGACTTAGAAAATATTACCTCTTTTTTAAAGAATAAGAATCGGCAGATCAGCCCTAATAGCCAGCTATTCGCGATCGAGCGTACTACAGGAAATTTGATTGCTAGTTCAGCAATTCCTCAACCTTTTACGATTAAAAATAATCAAGCTTTGCGAATTAATGCTCTGGAAAGTAATAATACACTTCTTCGAGATACCGTTAGGCATTTAATCAATTCTTTCCAACGACTTGATGCCATCTCCAGTAGACAACAACTCGAACTTAACGTTGAGGGCAAAAAACAGTTTATTGATGTAGTACCAATACAGGAGAAAAGAGGCATTGATTGGCTCGTCGTCCTGGTCGTTCCAGAAGCGGATTTCATGGAGGAAATTAATGCTAATACACAGAGCACAATTTTATTGTGTTTATTAGCTTTAATTGTGGCAACAGTGTTGGGTGTATTTACCTCCAATTGGATTGCCCAACCCATTCATAGATTAAATCGAGCTAGTGACGCGATCGCGTCGGGAGAATTAGAACAAAATATTTCCGAATCCGCGGTACAAGAAATAGGAGCTTTAGCCAAATCCTTTAATGAAATGAGTCGGCAATTAAAAAACTCTTACCAATTTCTCGAACAACGAGTGAAAGAGCGCACCGCAGAATTAGTCATTGCCAAAGAAAAAGCCGACGTAGCTAATCAGGCAAAAAGCACATTTATTGCCAACATGAGCCACGAATTGCGCTCTCCATTAAACGCGATCCTCGGTTTTGCACAAATAATGACTCGCTCTCAAACCCTACCCCGTGAACATCAAGAAAGTGTCGGGATTATTTCCCGTAGTGGGGAACACCTACTCACCCTGATCAATAACGTTCTTGATCTCTCTAAAATTGAAGCAGGTAAAACTACCCTCAATCCCAAAAACTTCGATCTTCATCGCCTCCTAGATGATATTCACGATATGTTCCAAATCAAGGCAGAAGAGAAAAATTTACAGTTACTAATGGAATATGCCCCCAATCTACCTCGCTACATCCGTACCGATGATATTAAATTACGTCAAGTGCTAATTAACCTGATTAATAACGCCCTCAAATTTACTCAATCAGGAGGAGTTTCTATCAGAGGAGATGTTCGAGAAAGTATTCCCCCATCCTACACCCTTCATTTTGAAATTGAAGATTCAGGAGCCGGGATTGCGGCAGAAGAACTAGGGAATTTATTTGAAGCTTTTACACAAACAGAGACAGGTAAACAAGCTCAAGAAGGCACAGGTTTAGGATTACCAATTAGCCGTCAATTTGTGCATCTGATGGGAGGCGATATTACCGTCAAAAGTCAAGTAGGACAAGGCACAACTTTTTTATTTGATATTCAAGTTACCGCGGTAGAAGCCAGTGAGATTACCACCCAACAACCCTCTCGTCGAGTGATTGCCCTCGAACCGAATCAACCGAAATATCGTATTCTGATTGTTGACGACAAACCTCTCAATCGTCAGTTATTAATTAAACTACTTTCTCCCTTGGGATTTGAACTAAAGGATGCGAGTAATGGGCAGGAAGCTGTTGAAATTTGGTCTCAATGGGAACCCCACCTAATTTGGATGGATATGAGAATGCCCGTGATGGATGGTTACACGGCTACCCAAACAATTAAATCCCACATTAAAGGTCAAGCAACGGCGATTATTGCCCTCACTGCTAGTGTATTAGAAGAAGAGAAAGCAATGGTACTTTCAGCAGGATGCGATGATTTCTTGAGAAAACCCTTCCGAGAGGAGGAGATTTTTAAGGCGATGGATAAACATATAGGTGTCAAATATATTTATGAAGATTTAACTCCTAAAAATATGGAATCCAAACAGACAAGAGAGGTTTTAACTGTAGCAGAAATGGCTAAACTTCCCATCGAGTTATTAACTCAACTTCAGGAAGCAGTCATGTTTTCCGATGAGGATCTAATTGCCACTTCAGTTAAACAAATTACTCATCATAATGAATCTTTAGCACGGGCTATTGAAATTTGTCTGCATAATTTTGAATATGAAAGAATTTTGAACTTAATTTCTGCAACTAAAAAATAAAAGAGGTAGAAAAATGAATGAGAATCCTGGTCTAATTATCCTTATTGATGATACCCCGGCTAACTTACACTTACTAACCAATCTTTTAAAAGAAAATGGCTATATTGTCAGGGCATTTCCCAGCGGAAAGTTAGCTTTAGCCGTGATTGAAAAAACTTCTCCTAGTTTAATTTTGCTAGATATTTCGATGCCTGAAATGAATGGCTATGAAGTCTGTCAACATCTTAAAGCTAAGGAATCGACTTGTGATATTCCAGTAATTTTTATCAGTGCTTTGGATGAAGTAATGGATAAGATCAAAGCTTTTGGTGTGGGTGGAGTAGATTATATCACAAAACCTTTTCAAGCGGAGGAAGTTTTAGCACGAATTTCCACTCATTTAGAACTGAGTCGCTTGCAAAAATTTCTGAAAGATACAAATTGTCTGCAATCTGAACAACTAGCAGAACAAAATCAGCAACTCCAGCAGATGAATCGTGAATTAGAGCAAGCTAATCAAATACTCAAACAACAATACTCTCAACTTCAGCAAGCCCAATTACAAATTGTACAAAGCGAAAAAATGTCAGCTTTGGGGAATTTAGTCGCGGGGGTTGCCCATGAAATGAATAATCCTTTAGGGTTTATCGCGGCTAGTCTCACCCAACTTAAACCCACATTTTTAGAGATTACGGAACACCTAAGATTATATCAAGAAAGCTTCCCTAATCCTAGTGAAGAAATCAAGGAACACGCGGAAGAAATTGATTTAGATTATGGCTTAGAAGACTTACCAAAAACTCTGGATTCTATGCTCATGGCTTGTGAAAGATTAAAAAATATTAGTACCAGCTTGAGGACTTTCTCGCGTGCAGATCAAGATTATAAGGTTGCCTTTAACATCCATGAAGGGATTGATAGTACCATTTTAATTCTCAAACATCGTTTGAAAGGGAATAATCAACGTCCTGGGATTGAAATATCCACAGACTACAGTGATTTGCCAAAAATTAAGTGTTTTCCGGGTCAAATAAACCAGGTATTTATGAATATTTTAGCGAATGCGATTGATGCACTGGAAGCATCGAATCAGGGACGTAGTTATGGAGAAATCTTCAATCAAATTTTTGTCAAAACTGAGTTATCTAGTGATCAGAAACAGGTGATAATTCGGATTAAAGATAATGGTATTGGCATGAGTGAGGCGGTGCAGAAAAAGATATTTGAGCATTTATTTACGACGAAAGCGGTAGGGAAAGGGACTGGTTTGGGATTGGCGATCGCCCGTCAAATTATCGAGGAAAAACACAACGGAATAATATCTTGTACTTCGGAATTAGAAAAAGGTACAGAGTTTATACTTTGTCTTCCCATCGCGGGTTGATGAGGGGGACTTAAACCAATTTCGTGCCCTGATTAAGCCCAAAGTGGCTTGAGCGGGAGGGAATTGGTTCCCATTTTAGTTTAACCACTTAACAAAGGGAAAAGATATCGAGATCCGAAACTTGTCACAGGAAAACCCAGGGGAATTATTCATTCTCCACCATAGCTGATCTCGCTTATCGGTGGGTTGGGGCGGGTTTATCAAGATTATCGGTGGGTGGCAATAATTGTTGGCGAAAGATCGCCGACAAATTTTATTCAATATTTTACCATCCATATTTTACCGCAGTAGGGGCGGGTTCGCCTAAATAGTTGACTGCGACCAACAAATGATAAAAAAACGCCCCCACCTACCCAAAAATTAATTGAATCTAAGCCTTTGAGTTTAAATTTACCATCTGACTCATAGTTTCTCAAGGTAAAAAAATAACCGATGGTGTGCATTGAGATGGTAATTTCCAAGAAGTTATAGGTGATAGTAAAACAAAAGTAAGTCATCTAGTATCACTCTATCATAAAACAAAGTGTCTAGCAATAAATTTATATCAATATCTATTTTAAGAAAAAAACGTAATGATTTGTAACAAAATTCCGACTCCATGACCATTATACTGAAGAGTGGTGCAAGTACAATCAAATTCCCTGATTAGGGGGGACTTTATGGCGACAATAGCCTCTGGAACAATTTTCAATGAAAATGATAGTGAATCATTGAGATTTCAACCGTCAGGAAAATCCGCTTTTCAACTCCTGATAATAGATACCTCTGTAAAAGATTACTCTCTCCTACTCAATGCACTCTCAGGGGATATTTCCGTCGCATTCCTCAACAGTAATCGCGATGGAGTTCAACAACTGACGGATATTCTATCTAAGTATCACAATTTAGAAGCTGTTCATCTAGTAGCTCACGGGAGTTCAGGAACTCTTCACCTAGGCAACACAAACCTGAACCTCAATAATATTGACGATTACGCGCCACAATTACACACCTGGCATAAGGCCTTCAGAGAAAAGGCTGACCTATTATTATATAGTTGTGAAGTCGCCGCCGATGGGGGTGCTTTTTTGTGCCGTCTCCATCAAGAGCTTGGGGTTAACATCGCCGCGTCGCGTCAAAAAGTAGGAAACCCCGAACAAGGGGGAAATTGGAATCTGGATGTCATTTTCGGAAAAATCCGCAGCCTCTTTCCCTTCAATCGTCAAAAATTAGCCGCCTATCCTGGGGTATTAGCCATCTTCAATGTCGCCGGGGGGGATGTAGCCGGGTTAAAACAGGCCATCACGGATGCGAATGCTACCACCGAAAATGATGTCATTAATTTAACAAAAAGCACCTACACCCTAACAGCGATTGATAACAACGACAGTGGTTTTTTCGGTTTCACTCCCAATGGTTTACCCACCCCTGCTTTTCTAGGTACAGGAGGAAAACTCACCATTAATGGGAATGGTGCCATCATTGAACGGGTTCTTACCGCTCCAGCCTTTCGTTTCTTAATGATTTCGGAGACCGATGTAGACCTCAATGATCTCACCTTCCGCAATGGACAAGCAGACTACGGGGGATCTATTTACGTCGATCCTGCGGTCAATCTGAACATCAATAATACCCTCTTCTACAACAACTCAGCCACAACCGATGGTGGTGCTTTAGAAATCTATCGTGATAATAAAGTCACCATTAAAAACAGTACCTTTTCAGGGAATAGCTCCCAAAACAATGGGGGTGCTATTGTGGTGATTGGGACTTTGGACATGACCAATAGCACCCTGACTCAAAACACGGCCGATAACAATAAGGATGGTGGTAGTGGGGGGGGAATCTATCTCAATTCAGGAAAAGCCACCCTGAAAAACACCATCGTCGCCAAAAACATAGACCTATCGGTTGATTTTTCTGGTAACGCACAACCCGATTTATTTGGTTTCTCTGGATTTACCAATGGAGGGGGAAACCTCATCGGTGATAATACGGGAGCAGATCCCACTGTTTTTCCGAAGAGTGTACTGGTTGGAGATGCAACCGCTCCCGTCAATCCTAAACTCGGTCCCCTGGCTGATAATGGGGGACTCAGCCAAACCCATGCCTTACTCCAAGGGAGTCCCGCGATTGATGCGGGGGATAATACCAATGCGACGGGGTTAACAACCGACCAACGGGGGACAGGCTTTAACCGCATTGTCACCGTCACCACGAATACTGTTGATATTGGGGCGTTTGAATACACACCCGCGCCAGAAGTTGATGTCAAAGATGGAACCACTGATATCCCCGATGGAACTACTGTCGTTAATGATTTTGGCACAACCACAGTGGGCGCACCTCTGAGTAAGACATTCACCATTAATAATACTGGTGATGGCGATTTAACTTTGGGAACGCTGACACTTCCCCCGGGTTTTACATTGGTAGGAACACTCCCTACCAGTGTGCTACCAGGGAAAAGTGTCAATATACAAGTCCTGGTAGATACAACCACGACGGGGACAAAGAGTGGTCAATTAGAGTTTGTCAATAATGATAGTAATGAAAACCCGTTTAATTTTCCCATTTCCGCAACGGTAATAGCCGCACCCGCGCCGGAAGTCGATGTCAAAGATGGCACCACCGATATTCCAGATGGAACCACCACACCCAATGATTTTGGCACGACAACAGTGGGCGCACCTCTGAGTAAGACATTCACCATTAATAATACTGGTGATGGCGATTTAACTTTGGGAACGCTGACACTTCCCCCGGGTTTTACATTGGTAGGAACACTCCCTACCAGTGTGCTACCAGGGAAAAGTGTCAATATACAAGTCCTGGTAGATACAACCACGACGGGGACAAAGAGTGGTCAATTAGAGTTTGTCAATAATGATAGTAATGAAAACCTGTTTAATTTTCCCATTTCCGCAACGGTAATAGCCGCACCCACACCGACCGTAACACCCACGGTAACGCCCACGGTAACACCCACGGTAACACCCACGGTAACGCCTACGGTAACACCAACGGTAACGCCGACGGTAACACCAACGGTAACGCCAACGGTAACACCAACGGTAACACCAACGGTAACGCCGACGACAACACCAACGGTGACACCGACAGTAACACCAACGGTAACACCGACGGTAACGCCAACGGTAACGCCAACGGTAACACCGACGACAACACCAACGGTAACACCGACAGTAACGCCAACGGTGACACCGACAGTAACACCAACGGTAACACCGACGGTGAATACTACGAGTACAACGGTAGATACTATTCAGTTACAACCCTTACCGTTTAATGTTCAGCCCTGTCCCTGTCAAGATATTCCCGAACCCCCACCCTTTTCTTTTAAAGTCCCAGTTGAACCGCCACCGATTCAATTTACCCGCCCCCCTGCGGGTGTAGAGGTGCTCACCAGTACAGAACCAGAACATCGTGATACCATTGATGGTGGTAATGGAACCCAACCTCAATGGATTGCTGGGGATCTCCATGTCAATTTTCTGTATGGCAATGACGGAATTAATACTATCATTGGGGATTTAAAGACAGATAGTAGTCTATTAGGCGATGGTCTGGGAGATGAGATATTTGGTAATGCTGGGAATGATATCCTCAATGGCAATGGTGGTAAGGATACCGTCTATGGTGGTAAAAACGATGATATCGTCTATGGTGGTAAAGATGATGATATTGTCTGGGGTGAATTAGGCGCTGATACTCTCATTGGAAATACCGGAAATGACACCCTTTTTGGGGGATTCCGTGATGACACTTTGACCCATCAAAATAATACCCAATCCCAACGGGCTGATGGTCATGATCTTCTCTTTGGCGATGAAGGAAATGATGTCCTCTATGGCAATCAAGAGAATGATACCCTCATTGGGGGTGGACAAGACGACCGCCTCTATGCTGGAAAAGGGGATGATTTAGTCTTTGGGAATGAGGGTTCTGATACCCTTTATGGAAACCGAGGGAAGGATACGCTGATCGGTGATGATGGAAGTAGTAGCCCCACTGGTGGAAAGGGTCAAAAAGACTTAATTTTTGGTGAAGATGATGATGATGTGATTAACTCCAGTGAAGGGGATGACACCATTTACACAGGGAAAGGGAATGATTTTGCTCATGGTGGGAAAGATAATGACCTTCTTTGGGGTGAAATGGGGTCAGATACTCTTGTCGGTGATAGTGGAGATGATACTCTCTATGGTGGAGTGGAAGATCCCTCCGGTTTGGGGACGGGTTTAGATGCAGAAGGTCAAGATTTCCTCTTTGGTGGAATAGGAAATGACTTGTTAAATGGGAATGAGGCTAATGATTTCCTCGTGGGTGGTGAAGGCAATGATATTGCCCGAGGTGGAAAAGGTGATGATGTTATTCAAGGAAACGCAGGAGAGGATCTTCTCTTTGGTGATGATGGCAATGATAATATCTGTGGGGGTGACGGGAATGACACCATCTATGGAGATAATAAACAAGTGGGTACGGTCCTTGATTCCCAAAATAAACAAGATTGTATTCATGGGGGTGAAGGGAATGATCTGATTTTTGCTAATGAAGGTCAGGATATTGTGGATGGGGAAGCCGGGGATGATACCATTTTTGGTGGGAAAGATGATGATGTGCTTTTTGGTGGAAGTGGCAATGATATTTTACTCGGTGATCAGGGGAATGATACGTTATTAGGTGGGGAGGGTAATGATCAGTTTGTCTTAACCCCTCAACATGGTACGGATTTGATCCTTGATTTTAAGCCCGGTGAAGATAAAATTGTCTTAAATAAAGACTTGACTTTTGACCAATTGACTGTCTCTCAAGGAGTTAGTGGAGTTCTGATTAAAATTACGGGAACGGGTGAACTATTAGCGAATCTGGGGGGATGGAAACTCTCTCAAATCTCTGCTTCCGATTTCATTAAAGGTCAGTTTTCTGATCAACTATTTCTTTGATAAATGGAGTCACGATCGCGGGTAGGGGTAGGTTGGGTTGATCTTTTTCTTTCTTTTTGAGAGATTTTCGGTAAGATTCAACCCAACCTACTATTCCTTTTCCCATTAGAAATCTCTGAAAAATAAGGTCTCTGGCCGGTTTAGCCTGCGCCACAATAGTTGTTGGAGATGTCTATTAGACAAATTTTAATCCTGGGTGTGAATAGGTAAATGCAGAATATCAGGGCGCGATCGGGCTATATAGGGCAACCACGGGGGGGCAACCACGGGCTCACAAGGGTAGGTTTTTTTCTAAAACCCTGATGTCGTAACCGTTTGGCCTCATGGGGAAGCGAATCGCCCAAATATTTACCCAGTCTGGAATTGAGGATTTTTCTACCCGAAAAACCTACCCTTGTAAGGCAACCACGGGGGGGGCAACCACGGGGGGATTGCCCCTACCAATCGCGATCGCGCCCAATGATACCTGTAGGGACTCTTTCGCCTAAATATTTGACACCCATCGACAAATGATAAAAACCCGCCCCCACCCTACCCAAAAATCAACAATTAATTGAATTTAACGGTTATTCAGTGATAGTTATTTAGGATTATTCGTTGGGTGGGGGCGGGTTTATTCAGATTATTCGTGGGTGACAATAATTGTTGGCGAACCCGCCCCTACCAATTTTATTCAATATTTTACCATCCCATTTTACCAGGCCTGTAGGGGCAGGTTCGCCCAGATATTTGACACCCATCGACAAATGATAAAAACCCGCGATAAATGTATGGAAACTATAATTGAAAGCATTGTAAGTAAGCTGCGTTATTTGGCTAAACCGCAGCTAGAAGTTGTTCTTAATTTTGTTTATTTCCTAAATTGGCAGTCAGCGCCGAGCCTGTTATCAACAGTAAGTAATTCTGAGGCAGAAATCAGCGATTGCGAGTTGGAAATACTTTTAGATGAATTGGCTGATGAGTTCATTAAAAACATGGGAGTAAATGTCCCGATGCTATCAGATTTTGCGGTCAGTCGTGCTGGTATCTATGAGGATCATCCATAGCAATGTTAGCCTTGTGGATAGGAATATTTGGCTGCGGTTTGCCGAATCAACGCGATCTGAGTCTATAATTAAATGATGGATTTAAACCGGGCTAAAACAATGAAAGTAACACAGGCTATAACATCGGTAAAATACGTGGCTGATGCAAAAGGAAATAAAACTGATGTGCTTGTCCCAGTAGAAGTTTGGGAGGAGCTGTTAGCTTCTTGGAAAGAAATGATAGATCGCTTAGAAGATCGGGAAGATATTGGGATTTTCCAAGAGTGGATGCAACTGCGCCAAGCCGGTCAAGTGGAAACGATTTCTCTGGAAGATTTAGAGCAGGAATTGATCGCAGATGGTCTTGTATAGAGTTGAAGTAATTAGTGCCGCACGTAGAAATTCGCGCTCTACCGGGCAATATGCGGCCGCGAATACTCGGACTGTTGAAAGCACTCTCCTCCCAACCCCGACCCGACAGCAGCAAGCCGATGGATACATTAAAGTTGGGTGTTGAATTGCCTTCAAGCATTGAGTTATATCGCATTAGGATAGAATCTTGGCGAGTTGTGTATGTAGTAGAAGAAGAATTACAGTTATTGACTGTGCTAACTGTTAGAAAGCGACCTCCTTATCAGTATGACAATTTGCGCGAATTGTTGTCAGACGCGATCGCGAGTGAAGAGGAATGAGTCGGGCGGGTTTATTCAGATTATTCGTAGGTGACATAATTGATCGGCGATCGCGCCCGTACCACATTTTATTAAATATCGATCGCGCTTAAACCAACTCTACATCACACTGAAAATGCCAAATGACTGTAGGGGCGGGTTCGCCGATATCATTGACAACCACCAACAAATGATAAAAACCCGCCCCCACCCCAGGAAAAAATTAACAATTAATGGAATTTAACGGTTATTCAGTGATAGTTATTTAGGGTTATTCGTGGGGTGGGGGCGGCTTTATCAAGATTATTCGTGGGTGACATAATTGGTCGGCGATCGCGCCCCTACCAATTTTATTAAATATTTTACCATCCCATTTTAGCAGGCCTGTAGGGGCGGGTTCACCGATATCTTTGACAACCATCGACAAATGATAAAAACCCGCCCCCACCCCAGGAAAAAATTAACAATTAATTGAATTTAACGGTTATTCAGTGATAGTTATTTAGGATTATTCCTTGGGTGGGGGCGGGTTTATTCAGATTATTCGTGGGTGACAATAATTGTTGGCGATCGCGCCCCTACCAATTTTATTAAATATTTTACCATCCCATTTTAGCAGGCCTGTAGGGGCGGGTTCACCGATATCTTTGACAACCATCGACAAATTATGTAAACCCGCCCCCACCCCACGAAAAAATTAACAATTAATGGAATTTAACGGTTATTCAGTGATAGTTATTTAGGATTATTCGTGGGGTGGGGGCGGGTTTATTAAGATTATTGGTAGGTGGCAATAATTGTTGGTGAACCCGCCCCTACAAATTTTATTAAATAAACTCGACATCACACATCAGGTTACCGTCGAATCCAGCCTGAGTTAATCCACCAGTTATATTAAAGTCAACCAAATTGCTCATTTGAGCTAACTCACGACCCTTGCTTGTACCTGAAACAACAAGATAATCGGATAATCCTAGCTTACCATTGGCAGCAAAACCTAAGTCATCACAGTCCCCAGCAGAGTTTGGCTTGTTTCGTATTCCAAAAGTTACCGTGCCACTGGATGAGGAAACAGGAATATCTTTAATGGATGCATCTTTATTCGCAAGCCATACACGTATGTTGTCTATTTCATTTTTAGGATCGCAGTAGGTAACTTTGACTTCTGCTGTTTGTCCATAGTTGAGAACTGAAGGCGTAATTTCTGCATTAAAGTCCGAACAAGTTGGTGCTGGTTTGGTTACAGGAGTAGTCGCAGGTTTATCGCAAAAGTCAAATGGAAAATTATACTTTTTAGTAAGCCACTTTCGGAATTGAGGCAAAAAATTTGTTTTAGAAGGTTCTGTCGGAGCCTCCTTCCCAAATGAATCAGCGAGATCCTTAGTAGATGAAGATAAATCTAAAGTACCTCCTACAGCATTTTCTAAGTCTTCTGCAAGTCCTGCTGATTTGAGAGCTTTTTCAATTCCTATTCCCTTCAATTGGTCAATTACCGCATCACCAAGGTCTTTATCGCTACCAGTAAGAAGTTTGCAACTGTAGTCAATGACTGTCAATGCCGTTGATACTCCCTTCAATCCCAGTCCAATAGCGTCAAGTGATAAGCTAGTTCCCCCGCTAGGAACAGCAAACAATAAACCAGTAACTAATGCAACGTTAGCAACAAAATCGACCACTTTAGCCACTTTGCCAGTTCCTTCACAGAACTTTTTAAGCGGTTCACAATTTGTCGCAAAATCTGACCCAACTGGGGGAGGAGTAACTGGTGGCTCAGGAGGAGGAGTTACGGTCGGCTCGATTGGCAGAGGAAAATTTACTTTGTCAATAATCTGACCATCTTTTAGCCGCGATATCACACCTTGATCCGGCTTTCCAGTTTCTTTACTCTGTTGATTCTCAACTCGTACAGTTTCATTAGATCCTTCAACAGTAATATCCGCGCTTGTACCATCTCGACTCATGCGCGTTGTACTACCACGAACACCCGTTGTACGATTGGGTACAAATATAACTGATTCTACGAAACGTCCGTCAGCATCATCTTGAAAAACAACTGTATATTTGCTACCATCACTCGCCGGAAATTCCATCTGAAATTTGTTATCAGATAGCTTTTTCACTTCCGGTAAATCAATTGTCGCTACATCTTCAGGACGATCCGGTTCCACATCATAAGGTCTGAAACGACCTTTTAAATCATCTGGTGTCACCCCCAAAACCGTACCTAACAAAGTCCCTGTTGCAGCTACCTTAATATCCACAGCAGAACCACCTGAAGGCTGCACTTTCGACTCCAAAATAACATCAGATTCCTTAAGATTTGTACTAAGTCCGATAAAATCAATTGTTCTTTGAAAGTCGGTAATTAAGTCAAAAGTAGGAGATCCTAAAGACTGTTCATAACGCAGAAAAAACACATCTTGACCCGCACCACCAGTTAGGGTATCATTGCCAAAATCGCCAATCAGAAAGTCATTGCCATCTCCCCCATTGATAATATCGTTACCACGCCCCCCCCGTAAAAAGTCGTCTCCACCCCCGCCGAAGATTACGTCATCACCCGTATTTCCGTTAACACCATCAGCATTGTCCCCCCCCTGTAAGGTATCTGCACCCGCACCGCCAAGAAGACCGTTTTGGCCCGCACCGCCACTGAGAAAGTCGTTGCCCGCGCCACCGTAGAGCAAATCAGCACCACCGAGGCCCTCAATTCTGTCATCCCCTTCGTCGCCAGAGATGACATCCCCAGATTCCGAGCCCGTAATCGAATCCCCACCCCCTAAACCCCGCAAACCACCTAAAAGGCTATCGAGTAGGCCAGATGGTATGGTGAATGTGTCACTTCCCTCAGTCAAAACGTAAGCACTACCATCGCTCGAAAGTGAGCCTTTGCTGACTTGGGAACTCGATCGCGACTCATCCCCACCAGCGGGATCGGATATCAAGTCATTTCCTGTGTTACCATTGGAAAACTTATCTTTTTTGTCCACCAGAGCTAAATTATCAGGCATTGTGTCGCGCTCCTCCGTGTTGGTACAAATAAACTTATTGGGGAACTGTACCTCACCTGTCTCACTTATGTCTTGACCAAAAAAGCCCGAAAAAGACTGAAAAAGCCCGGAGTTTCACCCACTTTTATTTTTCATGTACTCAACCCATGCAGCCCAACGACGATCCCCCCTTGCAAGCGGTCCCTAACGAAAACGAACTGCTAAAATTGGTCGATAGCTTGATCTTCGAGAAAACAGGCAAACATCTCAACACGCTACAACAGTTAGTCTTTCAGGGAATTTATGATGGCAAAACCTACGACACGATCGCGCGCGACACCCGATATACCACCAAATACGTCCGAGAAGTGGGTTACAAGCTCCTCAAAACTCTCTCCGTGGTGATGGATGAAGAGATGCAAAAATCTAATCTCAAAGCTGCTGTCGATCGCAGAAATATCAACAATACCTCAAACTTCGGCAGAGATTATATTCATCAATACGTCGAATACGTCCATAACCTCAACCTCAAAAGCTGTCCTTTTTCCCCTAGCCAATCTGACAATAATCACCTCACTGACTCCAAATTCAAAACTCAGATCGAACGAATTGAAATTAATGTTACTGATGTCGTTTGCAAATTGCATAGTCAAGGTATCGAACCCTGTCAAATTGCTCAAGTGCTTGGTTTACCTGATGTCGCGATCGAAACAATATTGCGTGAATTATCATAGCTAAGAGAGACTCTCTCTTTTTTTGACGGCAGATATACAGAACAAGAATGCCCACGATGCAAAACTTAATAAACAACAGGGTTTTATTCAACATTTTACCAATAATTTCACCAGACATTTTACGATCGATGTAGGGGCGGGTTCACCGATCAATTCTGTCACCCACGAATAATCTTAATAAACCCGCCCCCACCCAACGAATAACCCTAAATAACTATCACTGAATAACCGTTAAATTAAATTAATTGTTAATTTTTTCGTGGGGTTGGGGCGGGTTTTTATCAATTGTCGATGGTTGTCAAAGATATCGGCGATCGCGCCCCTACCATGTAATTTGGTTTTTTTGAAACCGCAGATTAACGCAGATTAACGCAGATGGGGATTTACACAGATATTTAGGTGATGGAATCAGCCCGAACGCGGTAAATTTTGTCGGGGCCCCTTCACCGGAATTTATCCCTCACCATACCTTAATAAACGCGCCCCCACCCTAGCCATAACCTCAATGCGATCGCGCTCTGGGGCGGTTTTTTATCATTTGTCGATGGTTGTCAAAGATATCGGCGATCGCGCCCGTACCACATTTTATGAAATGGGGGGGCAACCACGCGGGGGATTGCCCCTACCAATCGCGATCGCGCCCAATGATACCTGTAGGGGCGATGCCAGAGTGCCCGCCCAATTATCGGTTATCGCGGTGTCAAGCCCTCTACCGAACTAATCCTATAGACATTAGATCATGGACAGGTTGGGTTGACTTTTTTACCCTTTTTGCCGAGAGAGGTGACGCGTCAACCCAACCTACAACAAAAAAGACAAAATCAGGTAAAATAAACACCAAAGCCGTCTTGTAAAATCCTTGAGCACCGACTGTGACTGAAGCCAAATCCTACAAAGACACCGTTAATTTGCCCAAGACTAAATTTGATATGCGGGCAAATTCTGTCAAACGGGAACCTGAATTACAAAAATTTTGGGCCGACCAAAAAATTTACGATCGCGTGTCACAGGAAAACCCAGGCGAATTATTTATTCTCCATGATGGGCCTCCCTACGCCAATGGTCAACTCCACATCGGCCATGCCCTTAATAAAATTCTCAAAGACATTATTAACCGTTATCAAATTCTTCAGGGCAGAAAAGTCCGTTATGTCCCCGGTTGGGATTGTCACGGTTTGCCTATTGAATTGAAAGTGCTTCAAGATATGAAGCAGGCCGATCGTCAAAAATTGACTCCCCTTGCCTTACGTCTGCGTGCGAAACAATTCGCGGAGCAAACAATGGCACAACAACGCGAGTCTTTTAAACGTTATGGCGTTTGGGGTGATTGGGATAATCCTTATTTGACTCTGAAACCGGACTATGAAGCTGCCCAAATCGCGGTTTTTGGCGAAATGGTGCTTAAAGGTTATATCTATCGAGGGAAAAAACCTGTCCATTGGAGCCCTAGTTCTAAAACTGCCCTCGCGGAAGCAGAATTAGAATATCCTGAAGGCCACACTTCTCGCAGTCTTTATGTCGCTTTCCAGATGACAAAATTAAGCGATACGGTGAAATCGGTTTTAAAACCTTTTATGCCTAATCTTATGCCCGTTATCTGGACGACTACTCCTTGGACTATTCCCGCAAACCTCGCGATCGCGGTTAACCCAGAACTTAAATATGCTGTTGTCAAAACATCTGCAACCACAGATAAATTTTTCCTAGTCGCTTTCGACTTAGTGGAAAAGTTATCTCAGATATTTGAGCAAGAATTAACCGTAGTAGCCACTGTTACCGGGAAAGACTTAGAAAATTGTACCTATAAACATCCCTTGTTCGATCGCGAAAGTCCCATCGTTATTGGGGGCGATTATATCACCGCGGACTCTGGGACAGGATTAGTACATACCGCGCCCGGACATGGCCAAGAAGACTTTATCGTAGGGACGCGTTACGGGTTGCCCATTCTTTGCCCCGTTGATGAAGATGGCAATTTTACCGCGGAAGCCGGCCCCTTCGCGGGTAAAAATGTCCTAGGTGACGGCAATGGTGCAGTCGTTGACGCGCTAACGGAAGCAGGCGCTTTAATTAAAGAAGAAAAATACGCGCACACTTATCCCTATGACTGGCGTACCAAAAAACCAACCATTTTCCGGGCAACGGAGCAATGGTTTGCCTCCGTGGAAGGTTTCCGTGATGCCGCGTTAAACGCGATCGCGCAAGTAAATTGGATTCCCGCCCAAGGGGAAAAGAGAATTACCGCGATGGTGAGCGATCGCTCCGATTGGTGTATCTCTCGTCAACGGGCTTGGGGGGTTCCCATCCCGGTTTTCTACGATGAAGAAACCAATGAACCCCTCCTCAACGCGGAAACGATCGCCCATGTTCAACAAATTATCGCGTCTAAGGGTTCAGATGCTTGGTGGGAATTATCCGAAACAGAATTATTACCAGAATCCTATCGTAATAATGGCCATAAGTATCGCAAAGGCACCGATACAATGGATGTCTGGTTTGACTCGGGTTCCTCTTGGGCCGCGGTAGCCAGACAACGGGAAGAATTACGTTATCCCGTTGATATGTATTTGGAAGGCTCCGATCAACATCGAGGTTGGTTTCAGTCGAGTTTATTAACCAGTGTCGCGACGACTGGCCATGCTCCTTATAAAACAGTATTAACTCACGGTTTTGTATTGGATGAACAGGGACGGAAAATGAGTAAGTCTCTGGGGAATGTGGTTGATCCGGCGGTTGTGATTAAGGAATATGGCGCGGATGTTTTGCGTTTATGGGTGTCATCGGTGGACTATTCTTCCGATGTGCCTTTAGGTCAAAATATGCTGAAACAATTGGCCGATGTGTATCGCAAAATTCGCAATACCGCGCGTTTTTTATTGGGTAATTTGCATGATTTCGACCCAGTTAAGGATGGGATACCTTATGAAAAATTACCCGAATTAGACCGTTATATGTTGCACAGAATGACGGAAGTTTTCTCGGAAGTGAAGGACGCGTTTGATAATTATCAGTTTTTCCGATTCTTCCAGATGATTCAAAATTTCTGTGTGGTGGATTTGTCTAATTTTTATCTGGATATTGCCAAGGATCGTCTTTATATTAGTGCGCCTGACAGTTTCCGCCGTCGTAGTTGTCAAACGGTAATGGCGATCGCGTTGGAAAATTTAGCCAGAGCGATCGCGCCTGTGTTATGTCATTTAGGCGAAGACATCTGGCAATTTATTCCCTATCCGACTCCCTATAAGTCTGTGTTTGAAGCGGGTTGGGTGAAGTTAGAGCCAGAGTGGTGTAATCCAGAGTTAGGTAAATCTTGGGAATCCTTGCGTCAATTACGGGGTGAAGTTAATAAGGTATTAGAGCAAGCTCGTAATGAAAAGGCGATCGGCTCTTCTTTAGAGGCGAAGGTGTTAGTTTATGTCTCTGATCAAGAGCGTCAAAAACTGTTAGTTTCTCTTAATCCCTTGGAGACGATTTCTCCTCCTTCGGGAGGGCAAGACGCGATCGCCTCTGTTGTTTCTCCCCCCCCAACCCCCCCTGAAGAGGGGGCTGAAATGGCTCAAGGGCAAAACACGATAGTGCGCGATCGACTCGTTCAAACTGTACAATTCTTGTCAGATTTATTGCCTACTCTGGGCAATTTCTATCAGCAATATAAGTCAGTATTGACGGGATTGTTGATTATTTTTGGTGGATTTTTGTCGGTTAAGATATTAGACGCGTTAATCAATACGATTAATGAGATTCCCCTATTTCCGTCAATTTTGCAATTAATTGGTTTAGCTTGGTTAGGCTGGTTTGTCTTGGGTAATTTGCTCTATGCAGACGATCGCGAAAAGTTATCTCAAACTCTGCAAAGTTGGATACAGGAAATTTTAGGCCGTTTCTCTGATGACGAGTCAAAACCTGTGGCGAAATCTCAAGAAGAAGACGCGATCGACGCGATCGTGACGATACCGAGTCCTCCTTCTCCCTTCTCAATTTTAGAGAAAACCGCGAAAATCAAGCCCGTATCTTCGACAGTAAATAAGTCTCCCCTGGTTGGGAATGGGATAGACGAATTGCGTTATTTATTCATTACATCTGGGGTAGAATTATTAGAATCACCAGAAGTAGTGGATGAGTTACCCTACAGTTTTAAATCTGAGGGGTTAGCAGTAGGTGTAACGAAAGCGGAAGGACAAAAGTGCGATCGGTGTTGGAATTATTCGACTCATGTGGGGGAATCCCAAGAAGATCCTCTAATTTGTGAGCGATGTGTCGCGGCATTAGATGAGGTGTTTTAGTCTATATTTGGGGTGGGCTATGCCCACCTTAAATATGACAATCTAATCGGTTTCTACATTTAATAATTAACCACAAAGACACGAAGGACACTGAGGAAAGAATTTAATATAATTAGAATTGAGAGAAAGCGCGATCGTGTTCTCTATTCATCTTTATCTTTAATTTAATTATGAACCACAAAGGCACAGAGAACACAGAGGAAAGAATTAGAGATTATGAGAAGGGGGAGATAGCGCGATCGATCGCGGTGGGGGTGAAAGCTGATCGGTTAGAGCAAATGTTACCGCGTGCTGCGGTGGAGATGAAGTTAGAGTCAATTCGGTGATGTGGCGCGTGTTATGGGGAGTCGCCTTGTCATAGAATTGAGTGGTAGTTGAAGGGGATGCAGGAGCGCGATCGGTCTCAGTTACTCTTGCTGTTGGAATGTCCCAATTGTGGGGCGAGGTTTAATGTTCCGGCGTTGGGTGGATGGGTGTCACCGTTGTTTTATGGTTTGCAGAGATGGCGAATTGGCGGAAAATAATTGTATAGTTGTGGGAGATGTTTTCTAAATATTGAACAGACAGATTGAGGATATCTAAAATGAACGACTACAACATGGCTCGTCAGCTGGCTCTAGTTCTGTTGAAGGGTGAACAGACACCCACCAAACAAATCATTCAGGAAAACGTCGAAAACGCCGTTAATTCCGTCAGAACTAGGAAAAAAGGTCGTGCCGAGGTAGATGAGGAAAAACTTGTCCGGGAACTTGAAAGTCTTTTCAACATCTGGATGGATGAAGGTAGAGTATTGGAAAACCCAGAGGATCACATCCCTTGGTTGGCTGACCGCAACAGTGACATCAATTGGGATTTCTGGAACCGTTATGTACGTTATTTGGAGGAAGAAAAGGGCTTGGCCCCGGCGACTACTCAAGGTTTAGACCAGTTGACAGACTCTATTCTTGAACGCCTAGAGAACCCCTTGCGTTCAGGTGCTTGGGATCGGAGAGGAATGGTTGTTGGAGAGGTTCAGTCTGGAAAAACAGCGAACTATACTGGTCTGATCTGCAAGGCGGTTGATGCAGGATACAAATTAATTGTTGTGCTTGCTGGTATGCACAATAGCTTGCGGAGTCAGACACAGCGACGTTTAGACGAAGGTTTTCTCGGACGAGATTCACAGGTTAACAGAGCTTTTGATAGAGGGCAGAATTCCTTGAGGGGTGCGGGAAAAATCCTTTCTGAAAAGTTGCTGATTGCTCATTCAGCTACAAGCAGTGCTGAGAAAGGTGATTTTAACCAGCGGGTAGCAAATCAGAATGGAATGATCCCAGGCGGTGCAGAGCCAGTTCTGCTTGTTGTTAAAAAGAACAAATCTGTACTGACTAATCTTCTCAAATGGGCATTGAACGTTCGCGGGATTGTGAATGAAGAATCAGGAAAACAAATTGTCAGAGGAGTTCCGTTACTCGTCATTGATGATGAGGCAGACAATGCCTCGATCAATACAAATCCCCCAGTACGCGATGAAAATGGCCAAGTTCTGGAAGAGTATGATGTTTCAGCAATCAATGGATCAATCAGGAAACTGCTTGACAGTTTTGAAAAAAGTGCTTATGTTGCTTACACAGCTACGCCATTTGCTAACATCTTCATACACCCAGATGTCAATAAAAAAAATCACGAATTTGGAGACGATCTCTTTCCACGTAGTTTTATTATCAACCTACCTGCACCATCAAACTACATCGGCCCCGTGCAGATATTTGGACTGGACAAAAATGATCCTGAAGCATTAGAATCCTCGCCTATCACCAGACGAGTGCCTATCATCAGACGAGTAGATGACCAACAAGAATGGATGCCTGACAAACACAAAAAAGACTACATTCCGGGCGAAATTCCTGGGTCTCTCAAGAAGGCAATTAGGGCGTTTATTCTTTGTTGCGCGGCAAGAATTGTGCGAGACCAGGAGAACGAAGACAACTCAATGCTAGTTCATGTCACCCGTTTTACGAAGGTCCAGTCTTTGGTTGAAAAGCAAGTCAAAGATGAGTTAACTTCCCTCCAAAAACGACTGCGATATGGCGACAGGAAGGTACGAGGGAAGTTAGAGGAAGAATTTGAGCAGTTATGGAAAGAAGACTTTGTGCCAACTACTTCATCCATACTCTCATCCATAGCTGATCCAAAACTAACTTCAGTTTCTTGGGAAGAAGTTAAACCTTCACTACACCGGGCAGCCTCTAAGATCCAGATTAAGAAAATCAACGGCACAGCCAAGGATGTACTGGACTACTCGGAACATAAAAATGGGCTGAGTGTTATTGTGATCGGCGGTGATAAATTGTCTCGTGGTCTGACCTTGGAAGGTCTGAGCGTCAGCTATTATCTCCGAGCATCAAAGATGTACGACACCCTGATGCAGATGGGGCGATGGTTTGGGTATAGACCTGGGTATCTCGACCTTTGCCGATTATACACAACTGATGAGTTGGTTGAATGGTACGAACATATTACTATTGCCAGTGAGGAACTCCGGCAGGATTTCAATTATATGGCCGATACCGGAGCCACGCCTGAGCAGTTCGGACTAAAAGTTCGCACGCACCCGGGGGGACTGGTCATTAGCGGGGCTAACACGCTGAAGACAGGTACGAATATGTCGTTGTCCTACGCTGGACACCTCAGCCAACCCCAGTTGTTTTCCAAAGATGAGAATATAAATCAGAAAAACCTTGAAGTCACTGAAAAACTACTGATGAAGCTTGGCACATATTCTGAGCAAGACAGGACATTAAACTACATTTGGAGGGATGTTACCGCTGAAAAAATTACCGATTTTCTTACAGAATATAAATTACACGACAAATGCAAACCACCAGACAATTCAAATCTTGTCAGCTACATCAATGCTCAACTTCCGCAAGAAGAGCTTGTCTCTTGGACAGTTATTCTCATATCAAAACAACGAGCTCAAAATAGATACTCTATTGCTGGACATGAGGTTGGTCTAGCCGAGCGAACGGATGTATCCAAGGAGTCCGATAAAGAATATCGGCTTCAGGGGCGTAATGTTCTTAGTTCACCAGATGAATGGCTTGATTTATCAGAAGACGTTCAGAATGAGATCAGAAAGTCGCTCAAGCTTAAGCAAATAAACAAAGAGAAACGTTCTCGCACGCCCGACGGTAACATTATACGCTCTTGGCGTTCTCCGAAAAATGGGTTACTGCTGCTCTATCCATTGGATCCCAAAAAAATCAGATCTGAAATCCCTTCTGAAATCCCTGTTATCGGTTTTGTGGTGAGTTTCCCGAATAGCGAGACAGCCAAAAAGGTCGAATATAAAGTTAACAATGTTTACTGGCAAGAGGAATTTGGTTAGCCATGACGGTTAAAAATACCTGGAAACTACTGGAGGATGATACTGCAAGTGTACCTTCTGGCTATATCATCCGCCGCCTATTGCCAGAGGTTACATACGATGTTTATCTCGCTATTGAAAGACCTTCTAATACGCGTTTGCTTATGATGCGAGTTAAACACAAATCAATCGGGAAAGCCGCTGTTTTTCCTAATTCCAACTGCTTTGAGGTTAGGCGTGTAGCCCTGCCAGGTGATGATGATGCCCATGTCACCTTGCAACTCGTACTTATTAACTCGCGTTACAACGATATCTTTACAAGATTAGTACAGGACATTGTTGATGAAATTGCCCTGATTGCGGATGAGAAAAACGCTGTAGTAGCCCTCTTTATCCGTTTGCGGCGATGGCAAGCATTCTTAGAAAAACATAGCCCCGAAGGACTCAGCCAAGCGCAACAGCAAGGACTATATGGTGAACTCTGGTTTCTGCGGCAAATTGTCATTCCTCAACTCGGTTCTCATCAAGGAATCCAATGCTGGACAGGTGCAAAAGGAACTCAACAGGATTTCCAGTTTCAACACTGTGCTATTGAAGTCAAAACTACTGTAGCCAAACAGCATCAGAAACTAGCGATCACCAGCGAACGGCAACTAGACGATACTAGCACGGGCACACTTATTTTACTGCACCTATCCCTCGATGCTAGAGAAAAACGAGGTGAATCTCTACCCGATATTGTCGTCAGTCTTAGGTCACTTCTCGAAAACGACCCTATAGCCAAGGAAGAATTAGAAATACTCCTTTTTGAAGTTGGCTATCTGGATATACATACTCCCCGCTATGAAAAAATTGGCTATAGCCTACGAGAAGTTAACTATTTCAAAGTCGAGGGAGATTTTCCCAGAATTATTGAAGCGGATCTCCCAAATGGCGTTGGTGATGTTCGCTACACCATCAGCGTTGCCGAGTGCCGACGCTTTTCAATGCCACAATTAGATGTAATTTCTATAATCGGGGGCAGCCATGAGTGAACAAGCCAAATTAATTCAGTTTGCTGAAAACCTCAGACTATTTTCCCCAGCCCTTTAACCTCGCATTTAACCGCTGGTGAATCACATCTAACCACACTGACACAACAGGCAAACCCTCTTGCCAAAGGGATCTCGCGCTCCCTGTCAAACTCTAGGAGTTGAAACGAGCGCGCCCTATCCCTTCACCCTCTCACGCGATCGCCCATGAATCACATTTAACCATACAGGCATAACAAACTTCCCCGCTTCCCCAAAAGCGCGATCGTGCCTCTTTCCCTAGCCCGATCGCGCTCTCACCATAAGCTCTAATTATGAACCACAAAGGCCGACTAGAACAACTAGGAAAGAATTTGAGATTATGAGAAGGGGAGAAAGCGCGATCGCGTTGTGGTTGTCACAAAAAATAGAATCAAATTTGCACAGACATAACAGTAATATAATAATTATTCGTATTATACACCCATCCTCAATTTAATCAATGCCTATCAAAAAGAACAAACTTCCCAGTCTCCCCCTATTTGAACTTCCCCCTATCGGTGAGACTTATCCAGTAAAAGAACATACTCAAAATGTTCAATTACACTACCAACATCCTCACGGTAAACTCTTTCTCGGTGACTCCCTTCAGTGGCTAAAATCCATAGAAACTAACTCCATCAACCTAATTTTTGCTGATCCTCCTTATAACATCAAAAAAACAGACTGGGATACCTTTGAAAGTCAAGAAATTTATATCCAGTGGTCCTTACAATGGATCAAAGAAGCCTCCCGAATTTTAACTCATACAGGTTCCATCTATATATGCGGTTTCTCCGAAATTTTAGCAGACCTAAAATATCCCGCGTCTCAGTATTTTCATTCCTGTCGTTGGTTGATTTGGCATTATCGCAATAAAGCTAATCTTGGTAAAGATTGGGGGAGATCCCATGAAAGTATTTTACACTTTCGCAAGTCTTCAGACTTTACTTTAAGACTTGATAATATCCGTATTCCCTATGGGAAACATACCCTCAAATACCCCGTCCATCCTCAAGCTACGACTAGCCATTTTGGAAAGGGAAAACCCCCTAAAGAAAACTGGACACCAAACCCCTTGGGGGCTAAACCAAAAGATGTTATAGAAATACCGACAACTTGCAATGGCATGGGAGAAAAAACACCCCATCCTACTCAAAAACCGGAAGAACTTGTCAGAAAACTTATTCTCGCGGCATCCGATGAAGAGCAAATAATTCTTGACCCTTTTTCCGGTTCGGGTACTACCCTTGTTGTTTCTGAACAATTAGGTCGTAAGTGGATAGGATGTGATCTTAATTATGAATATAATCAATGGGCAATTCAGCGACTAGAAAATATCCGCAAAATGTCCGTCAATGAGTGGATAGAATTTGATCGAAAAAATACAGAAAGAAGAGAAAGTATCCGATGAATATAAGAGAACTTCTAGCAATTGCTACCAATAAAGATAACTTTAGCTCTGTCACAGATTACATGGTTTTCTGTCAGCGTTATCTGGAATTTATTACTACAGGACTTCAGGCTGAAATTGTTTCTCAAAATGAATCAAATTATCGCTTTTTTTAGTATCGAGAAGATGGTAATTTTAACATCACTCGCCCCATTAATTCTCTTTTGATGTATAACGCAGAAGAATGTGTCGTCATCACCGATGATTTTTTGAATATTCTTCATAGTTCAAGAGAGATATCAAATACCGATGAAACTAGCAGATTTCTTATTCGTAAGAGCATTTACACGATTCAACAGTCCATTGATGCCACATTAGACGCGTTTCCTTCTGGTCGTTCAAATACGGCTAGAAAACTGAATGGTGATTTGTTTGAAAGACTGATGAGATTATTAATACAAGAGGTGGGTATAGATTGTCGCAGTGGCGTTATTAATGTACCTGTCATCGCGGATGGAGTTGAACAGTTTTCGATGAGTTATCAACATGATTTATTACTCTATCAAGAAGCGAAACTCAAAGTAATTGGTTCGGTGAAAACATCCAGTAAAGATAGAATTGATAAAATTTTTATTGATAAGTTTTTGTATAGTCGTTTAACGGAAACTGCGACACCTCATATCGCGATTTTTCTCAATGACGTGCAACGCAAACAAACCAAGCAAGAAAATAAATATGCTATCAATTAAACTTTTTTAACTGGGCATTTTAAGGGTTATACTGTTAAATTAAATCCTCTTGATGGTGTATATTATTGTGATATACGTCCGAATATGACTTCTGATGAGTTACTCAGTCGGTATATCAAAACTATAGATTGTCTTTTTTGTGATGATTTACAAGGGTTTATGAATGAGTGAAATTTTATTTCCGATTGCTCTGAGTACAATCACGATCGCGCTCTCACTCTAATATCTAATTATGAACCACAAAGGCCGACTAGAACAACTAGGAAAGAATTTGAGATTATGAGAAGGGGAGAAAGCGCGATCGCGTGGCGGCCGCCAATCCCCCTAAATCCCCAGATCGAACTGCTGTACCTCATTCAAGTGAAAATTGCTATATCTGCTCATAATGAACAATAATAAACGATAGGAGTGCGTCCTACCACAGACAAAAAATTATGTATGATATCGAATACACACGACAGGCCGTGGAAGACCTAAAGTGCTTCTTAAAACACGAACAACAAAGTATTATTGATGGTATTCAGGTTCAATTGCCCTATGAACCCTCTGTGGAAACTCGTAATCGCAAGCGAATGAGACCTAATAGCATCGCAGCTTATGAATTACGGCTTGGGGAGTTTCGGGTTCTGTATAATGTTGATGAACAGGTACTTATTGTAGATGTTCAACGTATTGGTGAGAAACGAGGTAATACTTTTTTCTTTCGAGATCAACAGGAGGATGTGTGATGCTAACTTGGAATTATCGCGTATTTCGGGAAGCTAACGGTGATTATATTATCCGCGAAGTTTTCTATTCTCAGGATGGCTCTATTGTTGGATGTACGGACAATGCTGTTGAACCCAAGGGGAGTTCTTTAGAGGAATTAGCTAGGGATATGGATTGCTTTAAAGAAGCATTAACATTACCTGTTTTAACCTTAGCTGATCTTCCCGCAGAGCCGATAAAAAAAGACCGCAAGCTAGTACAACGCGATCGGGTTTCCCACGAACAACTTATGGCAGAATTGGGTTTAGGTATTCCCTCTCCCAGCAATTAACTATTTTTTGATAACAATTTAATTCAACATAGGAGCATAATTGAATGACTAAACTACTTGAAGAAGCTTGGGCCGTTATTTCCCAACTTCCTCAACAACAACAGGACGCGATCGCGCAGTGTGGGCGCAGCCCAATCGCGTCTTTAATCTTAAAGGAAATTGCATCAGAGCGAGAATGTCGTAAAGCCTTTGCCAAGTCAGAGGAGAAACTTGCCCAACTCGCGGATGAAGCCTTAGCCGAATTTAGAGAAGGAAAGACAAAACCTTTGGAATTTTAGAAACTATGGCAAAAAGCCTTTAAGGGAGAGTTATGAAAATAGAAAGTATCCGCCTCAAAAACTTTAAAGCATTCCAAAATGTGGAAATTAAAAAAATTCCCAAAATGTGCGTTTTTGTCGGTACAAATGGTAGCGGTAAAACCACCCTCTTTAATGTATTTAGTTTTCTCAAAGATGCTTTAACTGATAATGTTCATGTTGCCTTAACCAAATTAGGCGGCGCGAGAGGATTTCAAGAAGTAATAAGCCGCAATTCAACCAGTCCGATAGAAATTGAATTAAAGTTTTATAAAGATGACCAATTAGCATTATTTACCTATTATTTAAACATCAACGAAGCTGAGACGCGTCCTCTAATAGAAAAAGAGATTCTTCTCTATCAAGAAAACAGTAACAGTTCCCCATTGACGCTTTTTTCTTTTGATAAAGGCAAGGGAGAAGCTGTTATCAATGAAACCGATACAATTACCAAGAATACAGAATTAAGACGGGAAAAATATGAGATGAAATCTCCAGATATTCTCGCGTTGAAAGGTTTGGCACAATTTGAACAATTTCCGGCAAGTAAAGCCATTGGTGATTGGCTAGAAAACTGGCATATTTCTGACTTTCACATCCAGCAAGCCCGATCAGAAAGGGAATCTGGTTATGCAGAACACCTATCAAAAGAGGGTGAAAACTTAGCAATGGTGACAGAATTTCTCTATAAAAGACACCCGGAAATTTTTCATAAAATCATGGAAAAGCTGAAACAGCGAGTCCCTGGGATAAGCGAAGTTGATGCCAAAATTACGGAAGAAGGGCGAGTCTTACTTCGGTTTAAGGATTGCGATTTTCACGATCCTTTTCTGGCTAGGTATGTCTCTGATGGAACTATCAAAATGTTTGCCTATTTAGTGCTTTTGTACGATCCAAAGCCTCATCCATTGCTATGTGTAGAAGAACCGGAAAATCAGCTTTACCCTCAACTTCTGAACGAACTTGCAGAAGAATTTAGGGATTATGCACGTAGGGGGGGTCAGGTTTTTATATCCACTCATTCCCCGGATTTTTTAAATGGTTGTGAATTAGAAGAAGTATTTTGGCTTAAAAAAGAAAAAGGCTATACAGTTGTCACGCGAGCCAGTGACGATGAACAAATTACAACCTACATGAATGAGGGCGATAAACTCGGTTATCTCTGGCGGCAGGGTTTTTTTGAGGGAGCAGATCCGTGATGAGAGAGCTTGTTTTTTTACTAGAATAACCCTCGGCAAAAGCCATGATTCAAGGTATTTTACCGAAGATAATATTAGAATCAAATATAGTTGTTCGGTATATTATTTTTGAGGGTAAACAAGACTTGGAAAAGCCGATCACACGAAAACTCCAAGGATATCAGAATCCTGACGCAACATTCATCATTCTGCCCGATCAAGATTCTGGTGACTGCAAAATTATTAAAACAAAACTTAAACAAAAATGCGAAGATGCTAATAAGTCTCAATCCATTGTCTGTATCGCGTGTCGTGAATTGGAAAGCTGGTATCTGGCTGATTTAGACGCGGTGGAAAAAGCTTATGATAAAACCCATCTTTCGTCACGACAAAATGATAAGAAATTCCGAAATCCTGATCTGCTGGAAAGTCCATCAAAAGAACTGAAATCCCTTGTCCCTGAATACCAGAAGATAAACGGATCTCTAATGATAGCACCTTACTTGAATCTGGAAAACACACGATCGCGCAGTTTTTATCACTTGATCAGTTCAATAAAAAAATTTATTCAGTCTTAACGCGCTCTCACTCTAATATCTAATTATGAACCACAAAGGCCGACTAGAACACAGAGGAAAGAATTAGAGATTATGAGAAGGGGAGAAAGCGCGAGAAGGCTCTCAGTCTAAGATATAATTATGAACCACAAAGGCACAAAGGACACTGAGGAAAGAATTGGAGATTATGAGAATTGGCAGAAAGCGCGAGAAGGCCTCTTGCCCTAGGCTAATCGCGTACCAATAAGATAATCTATAATTATAACTTAGACGTGATCAGAGACTCAAGCTTATGACAGAACAACAATTATTAGAAAGAATTGTCCTCAACCCAAAAATAATGACAGGCAAACCTATCATTCGCGGTACTCGCTTGAGTGTTGAGTATATCTTAAATCTCCTTGCTCATGGTGCAACGATCGCAGAAATCATTGACGAATATTCTGGACTGACAACGGAGGATATTCAAGCTTGTCTTTTGTTTGCCAGCAAGTCTCTCTCAAATACAACCTTTATGCCTCTTGCTGTGGAGATTGCTTAGATGCGTTTTTTGGTTGATGAATGCACGGGGCCTGGGGTTGCCCGTTGGTTACGCTCCCAAGCTTATGACGTTTTTTCTGTCTATGAAGAAGCACGAAGTATTAGTGATGATGAGATCCTTGAAAAAGCCTTTGCCGAAAATTGGATTCTCATTACCAATGATAAAGATTTTGGTGAAAAGATTTATCGCGAAAATCGTCCTCATCATGGTGTCATCTTTTTGCGACTGGAAAATGAACGATCCCCGAATAAGATAGAAACTCTACGTCGCTTTCTTGCTATTTATGGGGAACTGTTGCCCGATCGCTTTGTTGTTGTCACCGAGAATAGAGTCCGATTTGCACAGACATAACAGTAATATCATACTAATTATTATTTATCACGATCGCGCTCTCACTCTAATATCTAATTATGAACCACAAAGGTACAAAGGACACTGAGGAAAGAATTTGAGATTATGAGAAGGGGAGAAAACGCGATCGTGTCTTCTCTGTCAAAACAGACTGAAATAGTAAATCCAAAAAAAGCCGATGATGAGATTTGAACTCACGACCGCTCGATTACGAATCGAGTGCTCTACCACTGAGCTACATCGGCAGTACCGGAAAATTATTATAGCAGAACCATTCCCACAAAGTCAAGCTCTTTCTCCAAAAATCTTGAGACGAAGTTGAAGGCGAAGGTGAAGGCGAACTCAGGAGAAAAAAACTTCTTCCCTCTTCGGACTTCCTTCTTCCCTCTTCCTTCTTCCTCTTGCTTCAAACCGACTCCTCATCGTCGGAAGAAGAACTCTTGGCACCGGAATAAACCAACCCTCGCTGTAAATCAAGAGTCAACATCGCGCCATCACGAATCAACTTCCTCGCGTTCTTCACCCCAACAATAACCGGTACGCCTAAGCGTAACCCAATAATTGCCGCGTGAGAAGTCAAACTATCTTCCTCAGTGACAATACCCCCAGCCTTTCGGATCACGTCGAGAAAATCCGCACTGGTGCGATCGGTAACTAAAATATCACCCGTATTAAAATCACTCAAATCTAAGGCATTCTCGGCAACTCTGGCACAACCCGTGACAGAGCCTAAACCGATCGCGGTTCCTTTGCCCAAAACCGCGGTAACAACTTCCACTTTAATGTAATCGGTCGAACCCGCGACCCCTTGTAAAGTACCCGCGGTGGTCACAACTAAATCCCCATCCTTAAGGAGATTAGTCTCTTGGGCGACATTAAAAGCCGATTGCAACGTTGCCTTAGTCGAATCCAAATCTAATACTAATAAGGGCTTAACTCCCCAAACTAATTGTAATTGTCGAGACACATCAACGTGAGGAGTTACTGCTAAAATCGGAGTCCTCGGTCGGAATTTAGACACATTACGCGCCGTTGAACCCGTTTTCGTTAAAGTCATAATCGCGGCCGCGTCTAATTGTTCGGCAATTTGACCCACCGCTTGACTAATGGCATTAGGAATTGATCGCCCGATATCGGAGACATCGAAAACATGACGAGAAATACCCTCTTTTTCCATACGGATCGCGATTCTCGCCATCGTCGCAACGGCCTCAACGGGATATTTACCCACCGCGGTTTCATTCGACAACATGACGGCATCAGTCCCATCCAAAATGGCATTCGCGACGTCAGAAATTTCGGCGCGAGTTGGACGGGGATTACTTACCATACTATCTAACATTTGGGTCGCGGTGATCACGGGAATACCCATGCGATTCGAGGTCGCGATTAACCGCTTTTGCCAAATCGGGACTTCTTCGGCCGCGACTTCTACCCCTAAGTCTCCCCGCGCAACCATTACCCCATTACAAAGGGCAAGGATCGCGTCCATTTGTTCGATCGCTTCGTGCTTTTCAATTTTGGCAATAACAGGGACTTGTTTACCTGCACTGGCAATAAGTTCTTTAATTTCTAAGATATCTTGGGGGTTACGGACAAAGCTGAGGGCGACCCAATCTACGCCTTGATCCAAACCAAACATTAAATCTTTGCGGTCTTTATCCGTTAAAGCTTTAATTGAGAGATAGACACCCGGAAAATTTACGCCTTTATTATTGGAGAGAGTCCCTCCCACAACAACTCGACAGAATAATTCTCTGGACGCTTTATCTACCTTCTCAACCCGCATTTCCACTTTGCCATCATCCAAGAGGATCACCGCGCCTTCTGGCACTTCATCCGCGAGGGGTTCATAAGTAACCGATGATTTGGACTGAGTACCCGGTCCGATATGACTGGTTAAAATAAAGGGGTCTCCTTTGTTTAACGCGATCGAACCATTTTCAAACCGTCCTAAGCGAATTTTTGGGCCTTGGAGGTCTTGCAAAATTCCTACGGGCTGATTTAGCTCAAAGGATGTTTGCCGAATTAAACGAATGCTGCGCTGATGATCGTCTTGGGTACCGTGCGAAAAGTTCAGTCGTAGCGTGGTTGCTCCAGCTTCTATGAGTTCGCGAAGTACCTGGGGATCGAGTGTGGCAGGGCCAATGGTGGCTACTATTTTTGTTCGACGCGGGGCGGTTGGCAATTGCATGAATCAATCAACTATATGCTGAGGGGCTTCATTCCCCTTCAATTTTGGCTAATCTTCCATTATTTACTATGTTCTTAAAAAGAACAATCGCAAAGTTTTAGGGGCTCTTGGGGGCAGGCACAGAGGCACTGCCCCTACTCCTGTTGCTACTTTATCCGGTTTTGGGACTCTGATGGAACCGCGATCGCGTTTTACCCTCGATTTATCCCACAAGGAAGAAGGGAGAAGGAAGAAGGAAGAAGGAAGAAGGAAGAAGGAAGAAGGAAGAAGGATGAAGGAAGAAGGATGAAGGAAGAAGGATGAAGGAAGAAGGATGAAGGAAGAAGGATGAAGGAAGAAGGATGAAGGAAGAAGGATGAAGTAATAAAATCAAGGGTTTCAGCTATTAAGAAGGTCTTAAGCGCCCTCGCGGTTGCTATACCCGAAATTGCTCCTACCCAAGATCCCATTGATATTGAGAACCTATTTCTCATCCATATACGCAAAGATCATATGTATCAAATTTGACTTGGGCAAAAAGTGTTTTGCCGAGTTTTTTGCGGCATTTACTGAGAAATTTGAGGTTTTGCGTATAATTTTATACCTGAAATTTAGTAAAACTAGGAGGCCAAGGGGTAGGGGCTCCTTCAGCAAGATCTACACTCACTAAAATCTCTTTAAACGGGTTCCAGTACCGCCATCGAGGGGATCGAGAAAAGGTCGTAAATAAATGCCTTTGGACTGAGCCCGAGGTGTGCGTCTACGATTAGGATTTAAGGGATCAATGCCAAAAAGTTTGTCTAATCCTGGGATATTAAGGTTTCCATCTTGGAATGTCGCGACTCCATTGGTGTTTTGTCCACTGTCGGCAACGGTAAGATTTTGGAACACACGATCGCGGATCTGAAAAGGATCTTGTCCGGGGGGTACTGTCAGGACAATACGACAGGCCGATTGTTTTTGGGTAGTGACGCAAAGAATGTTATAACCATTTTCCATGCCCGTAAGAAGTTCCACTAATCCATCAGGGCGATAGGCTTCCAAACGGCGACTAATTTCTTGACAACGACGTTGGGGCGACCAACCTCCGCCCATTTCACCAGGTACGGCCCAAGGATAGGCTTGACCGGGTTGACTCCGCGGATGATACATTACGGTAAATTGACCATTTCTGAATTCGCAACTAAAGGAAGATTGCAACATGGGGGGAGTGGTTGTACTTCCTGGGCTGGGGGAAGATGTGGACGTGGGAATGGGGATTTGGGCCATGACGCGTAAGTTTGTCTGTAACAATGACAAACTCATGGATAAACCCAAAACCTTGATGAGCGAGATACGGTTTAATAACATAAATTTTTTTTCCTGTTTAAAGACTTGACAAAATGACTAATATACCCTTCTCTATTTTGCTCCAAAGGCAGATGAAAAGCCAAAAGAAAAAACACTCCCCATTACCCATTACCTATAACCCATTACCCAGTCTTATGTCATAAAACTTTACTTTCGATGGTTTCGTGTCATATACTAATTACGCGAGTGTCATAAGATATGGAGTATAAACAACGATGTCGGTGTCCCAGCAGCCACTGACTGTACCCCCCAAAGAGTTTCTCAGTCCTCCCGGTGACTTTAATCCTACCCTCCTGATGTTTTTGAGCGCGATCGGGTTGATAGTGATATCGTTTTTAGGTTACTGGCGCTGGGATTGGCCGGATTGGTGCTGTTTTGCTATTAATGTTTTAGCCTTACATTTATCGGGGACAGTCATCCATGACGCGTCTCATAATTCAGCCCACCGCGATCGCGTGATGAACTCAATTTTGGGACATGGTAGCGCGTTAATGTTAGGATTTGCCTTTCCTGTATTTACGCGAGTCCATTTACAACATCATGGCAATGTTAATGATCCAGACAACGATCCCGATCATTTTGTTTCCACGGGTGGGCCTCTTTGGTTAATCGCGCCACGCTTTTTTTACCATGAGGTATTTTTCTTTAAACGGCGTTTATGGCGAAAATTTGAATTGTGGGAATGGTTTTTCAGCCGTTTATTTGTGATCGCGGTTGTTTACATTTCTATTCAAAAGGATTGTTTGGGGTATGTCCTCAATTTTTGGTTTTGTCCCGCGTTGGTTGTGGGGATAGCTTTGGGGTTATTTTTTGATTATTTACCCCATCGTCCTTTTCACGAAAAAAATCGCTGGAAAAATGCCAGAGTTTATCCGAGTGCGATTTTAAATCTCCTCATTTTGGGGCAGAATTATCATCTCGTTCATCATCTTTGGCCCTCTATTCCCTGGTATAATTATAAGCCTGCTTATGAGGCTGTAAAGCCCCTTTTAGACCAAAAAGGCTCTCCGCAAACTTTGGGGATTTTAGGGGATAAAAAGGACTTTTGGGATTTTGTCTATGATGTTTTTATAGGGATTCGCTTTCATCACAAAAAACCTTCCGAATAGTCTATCATTAACCCGGTTTCTTACAGAAATCGGGTTTCTTTTTTTTCCCCAAGAGACGCGATCGATCTACTTATAGCACCCAGAGGGTTAGGACTATTTCCCCGGTGCATTAGCGAACGCTCTCATCAGGGATCGTTAAAAATTTTCCCTAGTGTTTTTAAACCCATATTCCGCACTTCAAAAAGTAGTATAAAATACTATCGCGTTTCGACTAAAGATGAGGTCTAATTTATGCCCTGTTTCCTGTTCCCTATTAAGAGTTAAGAAAAACGAGAAAACTCTGTCCCTCACCAGTAGGAGAATTGCTATATACAAATACCGAGGAGGCTTAAATATAAATACTTAGAGAAAGTGGCTGCGTAAAATGATATCATAAACCCGTTATCAAAAATATTTCATAACCCCGGAAAAATGACTTTACCAGAAGGGATAAAAATTGAAAATAGACCTCTTGGGAAATTGAAAACAAAAACATGGTACAATCAGTAAGACGTTAATTAATAAATAGTAACTTAATTCGCACCCAGAATGCCGCGGGCAATGTGAGTCTATTGAGGCGATTGGCTTTGAATCTATTACGCCAGCATCCGGGCAAAGGCAGTTTGAAGATGAAGCGCGATCGAGCTCGATAATGCTTTCTTGGTTGAGTTTCTCTCCTATTCTCTTGCTCAACAACCAGCAGAAATTGCCTCTTAGTTTTGATGGGTTTACCCTGTGTTTAACCCAGTTCTAATGTTGTCACCCCAAATACTTGATTTAGGGGTAAATTGGCTGGAGTAAATCTGTACATTCGTGAGTTTGAAAAAAACAGTTTCATTCCGTACTTCTCCGCCAGATTAATACCTTCGAAATTGGTATCAGGGACATCTAAAAATACAGGAAGATTAGGAATTTTTGACATTAATCCTTGCAATAATAATTCGGCAAAATCGACATTATCGGCAAATAGGGGCCCAATTCTATACCCATTACGGCAAAGTCTTAAAACGCCATAACCGTTTAGTTTTCCATGATGCTTGATCGCGAACGCGGTTATTTCTGGTTGTTGAATCCAATGCTTCAAAAAAACAGGACGGGAAACCGGAAAATGTTGAGAATCATAGGCTAAAAGTTCTTCCCAAGGAACCATTGAAAGTGGAATCAGAGCATCAGGAATAACACCGCCTCCCGTGCCTTGATAACGAATGTGACGATGAGCGAATTTAAAACCGGATTTTTGATAATTTTCCTGTTGGGAAATAACGCCCTCTAAACCGATATTTCGCGTTCCTAAATATTCGATCGCGGCTTGCCACAATTTTAATCCCCATCCCTGGCCCCGAAAGGAAGGCCGGACAATATATAAACCCATAAAACCAAAACTGGAATCATAGGCAACGGCAGAAATGGACGCGATCGGTTCATCATTCAAATAACCCATGAAAAAGCCTTGAGGATCAGTTTGATAAAAACATTCTGCATCATAATATCCGGGGTTCCAACCTTCTTCCGCGGCCCAATCTAGTGCTAAATCAAGTTCCGGCTTAGTCATCGGGCGAATCATCCATTGTTTCGGGGTCATTTTTTTACCTAAAGTTATTGAATCTGGGTTTTTTTCTCTGGTAAATTAGTATTTCTTGCGGCGAAGCCTTCCCCATAATCACATTTTATTGGGCAATGCTTCACCCCTAGTCCACCAGTCAAGTCCCCGCGTTTATTTTTGAGTGATTTTAGCAGATCTCGTCACCCAGTGCCCAGTTATTATGTTTGAGCCTGAAATTTTTGATAATTTCATCCTAAACAGGATTTACCCAGCGGTACTCTATCGGCCGTAAAATTCGCGGGGCTTTTGGTGTATTTGACAATCCCCTTTAAGAATTTGACACCAGGCGCGATCGCGCCCTTTTTCGCCAAGGGATTTAATAGACAAAAATACAGGGTAAATAGTGATAAGATTTGCCCCAAACCATCCTATAGAAAACCTAAAGGTTGAAGATAATAACTAACATAAATTGGTAGCAGTAATTACGAACACCAAAGAAACCAGGTTTCTGTAGAGACACGGCAGTGCCGTGTCCTTGAAATGACGATGTTTGGTTAAGAAACCCGGTTTCTGCATAAATCCTAAGATGGGGAGAGCCTTCAAAATCAAATATACATAATAATTTCGATCGCGCTATGATATAATGCACCCAAGTTTCGGCCTCCGATGAAACCCAGTAGGGACACGGCACTGCCGTGTCCCTACTAACAATGAGGGAGTAAAAAGCCATTGAGAAACCGGATTTATTGCTGAAGACTCGTGTCTGAAATCACGATTTTTGTTTAGAGAAATCCCATTTCCGCGTAAGTCCAAATCTTAGTCAATTGGTAGTGGGAGCCTCTGGCTCCCTCTGATATCCCTAAGACATCTCCGATAATTAACCGGAAAGCCTTACTGAGTATAGAGCGAAAGTTAAATTCGGTCGATGTCTCTAGGGAGCCTCTGGCTCCCCCTACAGTTTTTTTTGCCAATGTGGGATGCTCCCTTTCCTATATTGTGTATCTGCTAATATAGTGCTACACTTGGCACGTTAGGACATTTTTAATTGCACCAACCCATTCATTTTATTGCCTCTTCCTTCTTCCTTCTTCCTTCTTCCTTCTTCCTTCTTCCTTCTTCCTTCTTCCTTCTTCCTTCTTCCTTCTTCCTTCTTCCTTCTTCCTTCTTCCTTCTTCCTTCTTCCTTCTGCTAATACTATGAGTGAAATATCTATTACTCCCGCGTTAATTACAAAAGTTTTACCCGATTCTATCGCCGATGAAATCGGATTAAAACCAGGCTATGCTCTGGTTTCAATTAATACAGAAAAACCCCGGGACTTAATCGATTATCAATTTCTTTGTGCCGAGGAATTTTTAGAATTAGAAATTTTAGACAAAAAGGGCAAAATCCATAAAGTAGAAATCGAGAAAGATTATGATGAAGACTTAGGATTAGAATTTGAAACCGCACTATTTGATGGTTTACTTCAATGTAATAATCGTTGTCCTTTTTGTTTTATCGATCAACAACCACCAGGGAAACGAGAAACCCTTTATTTAAAAGATGATGATTATCGTCTCAGTTTTCTCTATGGAAGTTATTTAACCCTGACAAATTTAACAAAAAGGGAATGGGAAAGAATCGAAAGAATGCGATTATCACCCCTTTATGTATCCGTTCATGCCACGGAACCCGATGTGAGAATTAATCTCTTAAAAAATCCCCGTGCCAGTCAAATATTAGAGCAAATTCAATGGTTTAAAGAAAGACGATTACAAATTCACGCGCAAGTGGTTGTCTGTCCGGGTATTAATGATGGATTACACCTAGAAAGAACTTTATTAGATTTAGCAAAATTTCATAAAGGGAACATTCCGGCCGTAGCATCCGTCGCAGTAGTCCCAGTGGGTTTAACAAAATTTCGCCCGCCCAATGATGAAATGATCCCAGTTACACCGCAAAAGGCAAAAGAGGTGATCGAACAAGTACAAACACTACAAAAAAGCTTAAAACGGAAAACCCGAAAAAATTGTATCTGGTTAGCCGATGAATGGTTTTTAATTGCCGGAGAAGAGTTACCGTCAACAGAACATTATGAAGATTATCCCCAAATTGGTAATGGAGTGGGTTCTATTCGCCAATTTGTCCAACAATTTGAAACCGCGTTCCCCAAGGGAAAACTCCCCAAAATTGAACCTTCAAGACGTTTGACTTGGGTAGTAGGAAATGCTGTGGAAAAAGCCTTTCAACCGATTTTAACAAGACTGAATCAAGTGGAAGGGTTAGAAGTAAAAATGATCGCGTTAAACAGTCGGTATTGGGGACAGACTATTACTGTAACCGGTTTATTAACAGGTCAAGATTTGTTAGACGCGTTACAGGGAAAAGACTTAGGAGATGGTATTTTATTACCCTCTGTCATGCTCAAACAAGGAGATACTCGTTTCCTTGATGATATGACAGTAGAATACCTTGTCCAACAATTAAAAACCCCGATTGTGCCCGTGACAGGGGTCGAAGAATTAATCTCTGTCGCGACGGGGAAAAATCAAAATAAGGAAAATCCTATTTGATGGATGAGCCTTATTGTTCTAAAATTATCTCTGGATTTGCAGACGTATCAAAAAGACTTATGCGTGTTTTTCTTCATCTGATGGTTGTGGGGGTTGGTGCAGCAATTACCTTGAATCCTGTGGAGGGAAGTGCTTCAGCACAGCCGTCGCCTCAGTATCAGGATAACTCCGTGGAAAGTCATCTACTTCCCGTTGAGTCAAATTCTTCTATCTCAAATAGAGATCGAGAGCGAAAAGCACAGGCCGATCATTCTTCTTCTGTGTCTCCTGTTTCGAATTCTGTGGAAGTTTCCCCAGAAAGTTCAATCCCCCTATTACAGGAAAAGTTTAAATTAAGTCCTAAACGAGTTACTCCTAATACCCCTCAAGAGACTTCTCTTTCTCAGGCGAGGGAGTCCATCGCCCGATCGCGCTCTTCGACTACTGCGAGTCAGTTAGGCTTAAAGACAAATTTTAAGACTCAACCGAAGCATGAGGAGGAAGCTTCATCTCCCGTGGCAGAGATGATCGCACCTCCTACTATTGATCAGACGGCTAAACATACTTTTTCCCTGGGTGAGTTTAAGACTCAACCCAAGGGAATTGCCGAAAATAGCACTGATAAGGATCATATTATTCACCTATCGGCCATCACTTACCCACAGGAGAATCGCTTAGAACATTTGTCTTTGCCAGCAATGGGAGAAAGTGAGAATAGAACTCTAGAAATGCCAGAGAAGGCAGAGACGCGCCCCTCACTCAAATCGGTGCCACGTCTTCAGGAAATCGCGCAAGTTCCCATGACTAATAGCGCGGAACCCTTAAACAACTTTCCGGCCCCCCCTCCCAATGGGACATTACAAACTAACCCACCGGGTTATTTAGAAACCCGCCCCAACCCCTTAAGCTTTCCTACGCGATCGGAGGATGTGAAGATCGAAGGAACTCAACCCATTACTTTACAACAGGCCCTCGATTTAGCCCGTCGCAATAACGATACCTTACAACAAGCTTCTGTGCAATTACAACAAAGTCAAGCGACGTTGCGAGAAGCCAAGGCCGCGTGGTATCCCACATTAGATCTAAACATAGATGCCAATAACGCCTTCAGTGCTAGTTCCGATCTCAGTGTCATGGCAGCTAACCGTCGTGCTAGAGACGCGGGTCAACCCGAGAATAATCAAAGTTTTGCCAATAGTAGCATCAATACCAATTTGCAATTGAGCTATGATGTGGACTTGTTTGGGCGTACAGCTTCGACGATTCGAGCGACTCAACAGCAAGTACGCGTCCGCGAGTTAGAACTAGAACGCCTAGTCGAAGAACTGCGTTTGAATGTAACAACGTCTTACTATGATGTGCAAAGTGCTGATGGACAAGTCGCGATTAGTGAAGCAGCCGTGAAGAACGCGCAAAAGAGTTTACAAGACGCGGAAGCTTTGGAACGGGCGGGGGTGGGTACTCGATTCGCGGTGTTACAATCTCAAGTCAATTTATCCAATGAGCAGCAACGCTTGAATGAAGCACGACGCGATCAACGCACAGCCCGACGTCGCTTGACAGAAATTTTAAATGTCAATGGCTCTGTGGAGTTGTTAGCGGCTGATCCCGTCGAACAAGCGGGAGCTTGGAAGTTATCCCTAGATGAGAGTATTGTCTTAGCTCTGAAAAATCGGGCTGAGTTGGAACAACAGTTAGTACAAAGGGACCTCAGTAAAGAACAGCGTCGTACCGCGCTGACATCCCAATTACCTCGATTAAATCTCTCCGCGAGTTATGGAGTGCTTGGGTTAATTCCGGGTGATGGCAACCCCTACGCGACGCGGGGTTGGGCAGATGGTTATAGTCTCAGTGCTCGTCTGACATGGAATTTATTTGATGGAGGCGCGACTCAAGCGAGAGTGAAACAAAGGGAACTTGATATCGCGTTGGCAGAAAGTCGTTTTTCCCAATTGCGAAATCAGATCCGCCGGGAGGTGGAACAATCCTATTTTACTTTGGAATCTAGTTTTGACAGTATTGGTACCGCGGAGAAGGGTGTCGAACAGGCGAAGGAGTCTTTACGTTTGGCGCGGTTACGTTTCCAAGCGGGTGTGGGGACTCAAACGGATGTGATTAACTCGGAAACGGATTTGACACGGGCGCAACGAAATCTCCTTTTGGCGATTATTGGTTATAACCGCGCTTTGTCTTCTCTGCAACGTGCTGTGAGCAATCTCCCTGACAGTAACCTCTCGGATATGCCGTCCCGATAGGCGATTGGGTATTGGGGATTGGGGATTGGGAAGAGGGGATTGGGAAGAGGGGGAGGAGAGGGAGGAGGGCGAGGAGAGGGAGGAGGGGGAGGAGAGGGAAGAAATAATGAACCACAAAGGCACAGAGACACAAAGGAAGAAGAAAACTTCCCCATCTCCCCATCTCCCCCATCTCCCCCATCTCCCCCATCTCCCCCATCTTCCCCATCTCCCCATCTCCCCCATCCTCCCCCTCCCCCTCTTCCTTCTTCCTTCTTCCTTCTTCCTTCTTCCTTCTTCCTTCTTCCTTCTTCCTTCTTCCTTCTTCCTTCTTTAACATTTGACATATAAGTTAATATTTTGTAATAAAGAGCCTAATGTAGTGACAAAAGAGAAAAAATAGATCATGGCAAATATTAAGTTTGTGAAGGAAAACAAGGAAGCGATCGCGGCCGATGGAGCGAATTTGCGGCTCAAGGGGCTGGAAAATCAAGTGGACTTGTACACATTCACGGGAAAAATGATGAATTGCGGGGGCTACGGGCAATGTGGAACCTGTATTGTCGAAATTGTGGAAGGGCTGGAAAATCTTTCGCCCCGTACCGAATTTGAGGAAAAGAAGTTGAAGCGTAAACCCCAAAATTATCGCTTGGCCTGTCAAACTTTGGTCAATGGACCGATCAGTGTAAAAACTAAGCCATAACGATTAGTGATATTCTAGGTTGTGTCAATTGTCTGTTTTTATATAGAGGCTGGGGATCATGCAAGTTAATGATCTAGGTTTTGTGGCTAGTATCCTTTTTGTGCTAGTTCCCGCGGTTTTTTTACTCATTCTGTATATTCAAACCGCGAGTCGTGAAGGTAAAAATGATAGTTAGTTGTTCTAACTGGCTATTCTTTGCCTAGAAAAAAAGCGCCTTAAGCTTCCGCTTGGGCGCTTTTGTTTTGTTTTTTGATTTTCTACGCGGTGGTGCGGGTTAATAAGACGGGACAAGTCGCGTTGACTCGAACATAGTCAGACAGGGAACTCCCCAAGAGTCGATCCATATCTACAAAACTTTTGGCAATGGAAGGACGGCGATCAGGGGAACCTAACATTAATAAATCTATGTTGGACTCCGAGGCTAAACGACAGATCGTTTCACCCGGTTTGCCGATCGCGGAAATACAGCGATAACTGACACCCATTTTTTTTGCTTCTGCCACCGCGGGGGCTAAAATGGGATCTTTTTCGGCCACGGGACTTGTGTCTTCCTGATTTTTTCCGCTTAAGTCTTTGGCAACGTGGGCGAGTACCAATTGACCCCCATCAATGTATCTAAGTAGAGATAGGGCTAATTTTAAGCTATCTTGGGATGCTGGGGAATTGTCATAGGCCACCATCACTCGCTTAATTTTCTTGATGAATGTCTCATCTTTGACGAGCAACATGGGGCGGGAGGTTAATTGGAAAACGTATTGACTAACGGAGTTTTCCAAAATAGAACGTAAGCGATCGAGGCCCCGTGAACCCATGATAATGAGGTCTGCTTTTTCTTCTTCGGCGACTTCACAGACAATCGCCTTGGGATCGCCTTGTCTGAGGCGGGGGCTGACTTTACTGGCATCTACCTTTAACGACTGAACTGCTTTCGCGAGTATTTTGCCCCCTTCTTCTAATTTTTCTGCCATCCCATCGGAGGTGACTTGGGGTGGGACAACGTGCAAGACGGTGACGGAGGCTCCTTGTAGGGAAGGGATGTCCATTAGCATATTAAACATCTCTTCACACAGGCCTCGACCTGCAACGGCAACTAAAATTTTTTCGATCATGTTGATTTGGCGATAAAAATGAGTTTGAGATTTGAATAAACGGCTGTGTTTTTTGCCTTTTTATCAGCATAGACCTGAAGTTTGACTTATTATTTGTAGAAATGTAGCGTTTTTGAACTTTTTGTTAAGTTGTGTCTCAAAATTTCTCAAATCAGATGTCTCTCGATTCCATCGCGCCTTCTACGGTTAGCGCCCCCGATGATTGGTTTGAATATCCGGTGCAAGTCTATCCCCATCATACTGACTATGGCGGAATAGTCTGGCATGGGACCTATCTGGAGTGGATGGAAGCGGCGCGGGTGGATTGTTTACGATCGCGGGGAATGGACTATGCGGATTTAGTGGCTCAAGGTGTGGAGTTACAGGTTTTTGAGTTAGCCCTCCGCTATCATCGAGGGGTGAAAATGGGGGCAAGCGCGATCGTCAGAACTCGTGTCGCGTCTTTTCAGGGGGTTCGCATGAATTGGGATTATGAAATTGTATCCGGCGATCGTCAAGTCTTATATGTTTCCGCCCAAGTGACTCTTGTACCTGTCGATGCACAAAAGGGGAAAATTATCCGTAAGATTCCTCTTATTTTACAAGAAATTATCGCGAAATTATAAAAAAAGAGGAAGGAAAGACAAAGCGCGATCGTTGGGTGCAGAAACCGGGTTTCTCACAGTTATCTCTTGGCTACATGAGGAATTGGCTCAAGAAACCCGGTTTCTTAAGGACAACCTGTGTCGGAATCAGTGATCATCGCGCCTAAAATAGTTTCCACTCTTACACATTCTTTTGTTCCCCCAGCTTTCGACGCGATCGTAATAGAAAATGGTGTGGTTTGCGATGCTGCCACGACGGGTGGTTGTGCCAATGATCCATCATAGTCAAAACTAAGGCTTTGCACTGTAGTATCATCATTGTTTACTGACATTTTTATCATACCTAGTTTAATTTCACCTTCTCCATTTAATCTTATGGGTTCCTTTACTGTTGGTAATGAATTTAAGGGTTGTAATTGGGTTGGTGCTCCGAGCTTAATGTTTATTGTGGGTGGATTAGTAGTTGACCCCTTATTCGGGTTGAATTCTACTGTGATAGAAGTCTTCCGTAATTTGGCTTCACTTTGGGCTGTCATCAGGGAGCGAAGCACTTGATTATTCATAGTTTTCACTCGCTGTTTCGTAGTAAAAGCATCCCAACTAGGAGCAGCTATGGCAGATAAAATTCCAATGATAAACACCACAATCATTAACTCTAACATCGTAAATCCACTTACGGTTTCCCTTCCGTGAATCTGTGGATTTTTTATGAGAAAATGCTGCTTCAATATCTGAAAAATTAGCCTAAATTTGTGACTATTCTCAGGCTGTGTTTTTAATAAAAAGTTACTTTTCATAATAGTGATTTACTCCGGTTTTATTATTACTTTTTCAGATAGGTTAATCTTAGCTAGATTTACTGAGCTAATACTCCACGAGCTTGAACTTGAACACTGACTTGAGGACACTGGGGTGAGGACGCGTCGGGACAAGAAGCATTTTTGTTTTTATCCTGGTACGCGGCTACATTGCCTCGTATCACCACTTGCGCGATCGACTTACCCGAATCATCGGTAGATACACAAGCATAAAAACCCTTTTGAGCCGTGCTAGGAATCAGTGAACCAATGTTACAAGTAGGTGAAGTCTTCGCGGCTCCGTTATCAATATAATCAACTAAAACGTTAGTTCTCCCAGTCTGGAACGTCGCGGTGGGTGTTGAGCCATCGGCTTGCTTGGGCCAAAGGTTCATTTTCGCTTTAATATTATCTCCTGTAAGAGCAAGACTAAAGGGCTGAAAACCAGGATCTTTCTGAACAACGTTAGTGTCCACTAGATTTGCTAATCCATCAGTATTATCTGTGATACATTGTGTGCTATTTGTGGGATCTTTTACACAATCATTCATGGAATAGCGGACAATACGAGCCTGCTTCGACCAAGGGGAGTTCGCGGTAAGGGTATTGTCTAGATAATACGCAACTAAAGAAAATATATAAGTATCATCACATTTATTTGTGGCCGTTTGATTTTGAGTACAATTGCTATATCCACTCCCTGTATCCTTAAGAACGGGGATAGTATTTGGTTTCAACTCCCGTCTCCAAAATACGAGTATGGGATCTCCCTGAGTACCCGCGTTATTTAATGTTGTACGGATCGCGGCAATTCCGTCTTTATCGTAGATAAAAACAGCTTTTTCTAAGTCTTTCGTGATATAATCTGCCGCGTTTTGAACATCCTGTTCGATTTTCGTCTTAGCCTGTTCTTGTTTTTCCGTATCGAGAATATTAACAACAAAGCTTAATAGAGGAGTCAAAAGCAAGAAGGCCATGATCACTCCCACCAAGAGTTCAATCATGGTAATACCCTGAGATGAATCAAGGCGCGATCTATTCGACTCTCGCGTAAGTTTCCACCAAAATATCAATAAACTTTTCATAATTAGCGCCTCCTTTTCTCCGTTAGCCCAAATTTTTCTTTCTCTTAACTCTTAAGCACTTATTCCTCATGGGAAAAATAACCCATATTATGGTTGTAAACCACAACCTCCATTTTGTTTAGTGCTAGTTCGATCGCAGTATTTCTCATATCCTGCGGATGTAGCAGACATTTCAGTAGTCACAGCAATTAAAGGCGCGGCGCGATTACCTAAAGCACTGGTAATAGGGCTTACAGCTTGCTTAGAAATGAGAGTTAAACCCGATTGAAACGCGTCGGCTCTGTAAACGCGTACTCCTAAAAGATAACCATCCTGTGGCTGGCTGGCTGTACCATTGACAGTGACAACGCTGCGAAATCCCTGAACGATCATGTCTCGCTGACTATTATTTTGACATCCGGCGGTGTCATCAAGATTTACGCAATAGAGTGTTCCATTGCTACAGTAAGCATTCTGGCTCGTACAGTTTCCCGTCAAATCACCTGTTGCAGGAACCGGCACATTATCAGGAAAATTGGTAACACCCGCGGCCAAAGATACCGTTAGATTGGGTGCTCGTCCCTTATCTTCTGGTTTACCTATGGGGGGAGCCGCTTTCGTCGGATCAACCCGTACCCAGTCAATATAAGCTCGCGCCGCTTGAGTCGCCAGTTCAATTCGTCGCGCTTGGATGCGAGTCGCGGTGGAAAATACAATCATCGGGGCCACCATTGTCATTAGGACTCCGACAACCACCATCGCGACAATAGATTCGACGATAGTATAGCCCCCTTCCCTCGACAGAGCAAACTGTTCTTTTTGCCCCCTCACATCGGGTAGATGGGTATTTGACTTGAGAGTTTTCATAAATTTCACCCCTTGACAGAACCAGTATGAGAGACTTTATTGATTGGGATAGGGAAGTGCTGGACAATTTTGATCTACTGTTGTTGGGCGATTCGCGAGAGCCTTTTGGGTGTAATTACCCTGAGTATCGGGAGCCGCGGCACATAGGAGATTTTTCACCCAGGTGTCATCTCGATTCATCCCTCGGAAATACTCAACGGATGCCGCAACTGCTTTCCCTGTAAACCGTTGACCAAATAAGTCAGGCATCTGAGACAAAATCCCCACATCAAAACCCCAATTACGAGTAGCAGGGAAGTAAAATGGAGAACGACCGAGAAAACCACCCCCTCTGTACTGGAAACCTAGATCATTGTCATCCCATCGATAAGGTGCTTTGTTTCCGGTTAGAGATAAGAACAAGCCAGACTGAGCTAAGACACTGGGATCAGCAGACATAATCGGTCCCGTTGCATAATTGCTTTGACCTGTTTGAATAAAGTTACCGCTAATGTAAAGAGAGCGGGTAATTCCTCCCCCCCATTGCTCCTGCAACCGGACAAAGTTAGCTAAACCACCACCCGTTTCACCCGGAGTAGGCCTTGAGGGAGTATTACGGCTGACAAATGTGGCATTAAAGATCGTCGAATTTTGGTATGTACCACTTCCTGCTATTCCTGACGAAGCCTTCATCAGCCATTGCGCGTGTAATGATTGAGCAGGGGGTCTTCCAGTCCCTCCGAATACAGTCGTCGTGTTAGTAGCAGTTGGTGTTCCTGTGGGTGAGTGAATACTCAACATCGGCACTAACAAGGGCTGATCTGTAGGTTTAGTAACATCTATCGGACGCAAAAGTAATAGGTTATCTGCCTGATAAGTTACCGTTGCCGATCCTGATGTGGGATATCGGTAAGGTAAAGGAGTAGAAGCAGGAGGGATGGGGATAGAAGTGGTTGTTTGAAACCATAGAGAACGGTTTGTTGTCCGTAACCCTGAAGGAGGAGCCGCACTATAAGGAACCTCAACAATATTTCCACCCGAACTAATTCCGAGAGGAACTGGTAAAGCAGTCAAGCCAATCCCTGAAACTACAGTTCCAGTAGAATTTAGCAATTGACCACTACCATCGCGCTTAAATGCAACCCGGCGTGGAAAGCGTCTGAGAGTTATATCTGCGGGTACACCTGTGGACCCGGCCCTATGTATAGTAGGATCGAATGGAACTCCGATTACACCACTAGCTGCTGTGTCCAAATTGGCTCCATCAAGTTTCCAGTCTTGTGGTCCACATTGAGAAACAGGTAGTTTAGGACAAACTTCCATCAGGTACTCTGGAACCCCTGTTACCCGTCGCTGAACAGGTGTCACCCCACCAGCCAAATAAGAAGTCATAAAGTTCTTATTTGTGGCATCGGAGGCTGATGCTGTTAGTTTTCTTGGGTAGCCATCCGAAGAAGCCGCCCAGTCAGCACTGGTGACAAAGTTGTTATAGAAGAAACCGTTTCTCAAGCGGATGTTGACAGGTGTTGCTGGATTTCCGTTATCAGGATTCCCTTTACTTGGTGTTGGAGTCACTGCGGTGGGTGCAGTATCAAAATTCGTGGCGCTGTACCCTGTGCCTAATGATGTTTGCCACAGATCAACATCTCGATTATTATTCAAGTCATAGTCGCCGTTATCGCGGAAACCATCCCAGAAACCAAATACATTATTGGCGGTTGCACTAGGACTAGATTGAAGGGAGATAGAATCAGCAATAATGGTTGACGCACGCCATTGATCGCCACTTCCACTACAACCCCGCTGATCTTTGCGACAGGCAAATTTCTCATTAAAACCAGGCTTGGCATCAGAGTTAGAGCGACCATAGAAAGATGTTCCCGTGATTAATTGTTTTTCAAACTCCTCAATTAGGGTTGTCGAATCCGGCTGAGGATCTTTGTGGAGGTTAAACCCTTCTAAACCCTGTGGCTTTGTTTGATCTAGTTTTTGTGATCTGATATAAACGGGCAAATTGGTTGCTAAGATCAGCCCTCTTTCCATTTCTCGATTTTTATATTCATTTGTATCATCCTTACGCGCTAGACTGGCTCCATTAATTAAGCGGATACCATTAGGACGTCGAGAGGGATCGAGCTTAAAGTCAGAACTACTGACTAATAAATCCTTCTGTGAGGGTGCATTAATGTTACCTGTCGGATCAAGGGAACTTACATCCGGTAAGGCATCATCACGAGTCGCGTAGATTACCCCACTATTAGGCAGTAAATATTCGTCCACTCCTGCATTGATCGTGTTGGCTATTGCTTTTTTGCGTAACAGGTTGAGATCCAACTCGGTTACTCGTATTTCTAAGGGTTGACGTTGCTCTAATGGCAAAGTGTATGTGTCATTAACTGTATTGCTCCGTAAATCTCCAACTTCACCGATTCGCAACCAGTTTAACCATTGAACAGCTGTGCTAGGAGTAGTAGTAGAACGACGATGGACTGTTTTCACTTCTCTACCATCAAGAAAACTGCCTTCTTTAATGGCTCCATCGGGGATTATAGAACTATCTCGTGTTAAAGTTCCGTCTAAGATACCGATCGCGCATTTTGCCGCGTGAATAGCAGACGCGTTCGCGTTAGTCAGAGTAGTTGCGTTAATGGCATCGTGAAGGGGTTTATTCACCCAACGACCATCGGGGAACTTCAGCAGGGCTTGCGCCGTTAGTTCATCACCACTACTAAAGCTTTCATCAATGCCGCTGGCACTATAAACCACTCCATTGTTTGAAACTGGATTCTGAGAACGTGGTTTGCTGGCATCATAACTCGGTTGTGTCCCCGGAGGTGTACCATCTGCTAAAACGTCAATTGTGCCGTCACCACTGGTATCAATACCCCCACTCACATCAGGTAAACCAGCCTTGTTTCTCGCAGTAATGGCATTCGTGGGATCGTAATAACTGCTGACACACGCGATGGGTTTTTGAATGGGATTTGTTGTTGTCGAAGCATTATTCGCGTAGTGATAAACCGCGGTAGCCCGCATCAACAGGTGTGGAGGCGCTGTACTTTCGTTAACACCAGTAGTTGTAGGATCATCAAGTCCCCCTGTCATGGGCATGGTGTCTGGCCAAACAACGGTGTCATCATCCTTTACAGGTTGTGGCAGAAAAGTTTTAATCTCGTTATTGTTATTGTTCTTGTCCTTGAAAACACCAGGTCGATAGTAAATACCCGCGCCGGTCACAACACGCAACCCCCCGGAATTTTCATAGGGCTTCGGTGCTTTAGCCGCTTGTACTTCCCAGAAACCTCCCCGCCCTGTGTTTCCTAAATCTGGCAGGGTATCTACGAAGCTTTTGCGGAATCGTGTTGTTGTGGTATCATCAGTCCCTGGCATAGGCGGTTTTTGCCACTTCTGATCTGCGATAGTTTGTGTAGTTCCTTTTGCTGCAACAGTACCATCAGCGTTGAGCCAGCGTGAGGGTAAACCGTTGCCTACGAGCACGCGATCGCCTATCAACATTTCCGGTGCTGTGGATACTTGAGAAGGATCTTTGGGATCTTGATTTTGTGTCGGTAATTTATTCTTGAGCAACGGAAGGGGAGTAGTGCTGTCAACAGTCATCCAAGAGGCTGGGGGAAGAAGATCACTCGAAAGAGCAGTAAAACCCGTGATCGCGGTAGCCTCGGTTGCATCAACCGCAACTTCTTCAAAAGGAACCCGATGAATCCGTTCCTTAAAAAAGGTTTCCAGTTGCACTTTTAACAGTTCTCTCGGATCAGCACCCGGATTAGTATCGAATTGTAGTGCAAAAGCATCAGATAATTCTTTAGGATACTTTGCCTTCACACTGTCCTTTGTAACTGCTGGAAGGGGCGTAGACGACCCATCATGTAACAAAAAGGCCGCGTCTACTAAAGTTCCCAGACGTTGATTGTAAGCTTTTGTGTTAGCTCCTACCTTTGTCCCATTGGGTTTGTCTGTGGTTTTGTTGGTTGAGCTAATTCCATCCGCACTACTATCTCCCGTTGGTTGCACATTCGCACCGTTGAACCGATGAATGAACACATTGGCATCGGTTTTATTATCGTTGGTTGTGTCAGCTACAACACCTCCATTGGCGACATTACCCGCGACAACTATCTTGCTATTTTCTTTGGTATAAAAGCAAGAGCGAGGATCGCTCACTTGGAGAAACTTAATCGGACCTAAAGAGGCAGATGTCGATACTAAAAAATTACTATTGGTAAAGAGACGACCATTTAAGTTAAATCCTGATACCCCTGTTAACTCTACATCATCATCAAACCAAACCGCGTTATTACTCAGGGCAATTCTCGCTCGATCTTGCTCATATTCTAAAGAGGAAAAGCTATTTTTTCCTGTGGTGTATTTAGTGGGATCTTTGCCCACGAGATCTGCGTCACTAAGTGGAACTGTCGCCACATAAACAAAGATACTTTTTTGCAGTTTCCCATTTAACTTAAACCAATCTGAATCCCCTGCCATTGCCGCGGCATTTCCTACAGCCGCGGCACAAAAATCACTAATATTACCACCCGGAGGCATGGGTGGTGTTCTTGATTCTAGTGGTATTCTGGCTCGGTTAAATGTACCTACATTACTTCCTGTTGTCGCCCGACTCGGACTGCGAAATAAAATATTATAAAGGGTATAACTATCAAATTTCCCATCATTATCTGTATCCACGGGAAAGCGCCACGCGCTTCTCGCCACTTCATCTTGGGTGATATCTGCACTTGTCGATGGTGATAACGTTAGCTTGTTATCATTATTAATATCATAGGCGATCGCGATCGGTGTCTCATCACCAAATCTATATATGGGGCTTTTCAGGGCATTATCTATTTGAATATCAGAAGGCGTGTTGGAAAATGAATTCATTAATTGATCGATTTTTGCCCTTGCCCTTTCAATGGCTGGTGTCGATGCTTGTAATGTGGCTTGATCTACCTGAAAATTCCGGGCATTTTGCGCTCTATCAAAGGTCCGCATTGTCACAGCCAGAGTCAGCAAAACTACTACCAACATCACCATTGTCACCGTTGGTAATACAAAGCCTGCTGGCAAATTAGCCCTCCGACTCCGCCGCATCAGAGTCCGCATTAGGCTACGCGTCGCACGCGTCGCGCTTCTTTTTGACAATCGCCCTACGATTCTCAATAAGGATTGAACTGCTTTAACTAACTTGCGTTTTAACATATAGACGCCTTCCTGGTTGAGGAATCAACTAATCTTTAATCTTGCGGAATACGGATCTTATCGCAGAAGGAAGAAGGAAGAAGGAAGAAGGACGAAAATCAATGGTTGGGGCTATTAACAACTTTTTAACCATCGAGGTTGCTATGCTTCTCTTATAATCTTCTTTTCCTAAAAAAGGTATCTTCTGGACACCTATTTTGATTAGGTATTTTCGCTTACCTTTTTTCGCTCTAATTCTATTCTAGCAACAGATATTGGTTTACTGGTAGTAGTGGGGGCGGGTTTTTCCGCCTTTCTGTTTGGTGGCGTGGCTCTGGGTGAACCCGCCCCTACAGTTGGGTGGCACCGCGGTGGGTTTACTGGTAGGTGGGGACCGGTTTTTCCGCCTTTCTGTTTGGTGGCATCGATCCGGGTGAAAGATCCCCTACAGTTGGGTGGCACCGCGGTGGGTTTACTGGTGGGTGGGGGCGGGTTTTTCCGCCTTTCTGTTTGGTGGCATCGATCCGGGTGAACCCGCCCCTACAGTTCGGTGGCATCGATCCGGGCGACAGATCCCCTACAGTTGCGGGGGTTTTACCCCTTATAAATAAGCTTTCCCTTTTTTGATTGTCAAACGATCACCCCTTCATATTTCTTTACATTTTGTAATGGGTAAACCGATTACCCATTACCCAAAGCTGATTAAGTCATAAAAATTGGCTTGACGCAGTGTTTCTAATTGCGCGATCCATTCCTGTTCCATATAAACTTGTTGATGATATTGTTCGGCTAATTCTCGCTGACTGCCCAGATCGGTTTTTTGCCACATCTCTAAGGCTACTTTCTTTCTTTTTATACTTAATATTTGCTCTAAACACGCGATCGCGGCTCTTAGGGCTAAGGGCGCGCGATAAATATCTTTTTCCGAGAGATCATCCAAATGGAATAAATGAGACACTTGTTTTAAGTGTTCTGGCATTTCTAATAAACTATTTTGTAATCGAGATATTAAATCTGACGATTCTAATTGTACCATATTTGGTATGTCGCTGTCAAGGATTAAAATTTGTCTCCATAAAAAACGATGATGGGATAAACTAAATTGAACGTCCCTCGCGTCCATTGATTCTAATAGGGATTGACGATATTCGGGACAATGTAAATAGATTTTCAATAAGGTTGCTTCCGCGCGCTCTAATAAACCGCGATCGTTTTTTCCGTCTAAGGTTGTCGTGGTAGTTTTGGCTTCTTTACTCCCCCCTTTAACTCGAATCTTTTGACTAGATTTAAGTTTATTTCTAATTAATAAAGGTAAAACTAACGCGCCATCTTCATTAAGTAATTTAGTCCAATGACTCACGACTTGATTAATCAGACTATCAACTAATAAGGAGATGCGTCTGATATCCCCTTGACTGAGGATTTCCGCACTTTTTTGTAAATAATGGGTTAATTGATTATCATCGGTAATATTATTTAATAACTTCACTATTTCCTGGGTAACTTGAGTATAGTGATCTGCTTTTTTCAAGTCACGCTCTTTGATGATTTGTTGAATTTGCCAATCTAACCACAGGGGAGCATTGTTAATTAATTCTTGATAGGCTTCTACGGAATGACTTTTGAGAAATTCATCCGCGTCTTTCCCATCGGGAATATTTAAAATCCGTAATTGTATTTCTCCACGATAGGCTAATTTTTCTATTTCGCCGATGGCGCGTGACGCGGCTTGTTGCCCCGCGTTATCCGCGTCAAAATTCAGGATTATTTGTTTCGATTCTGTATAACGTAATATTTGTTTTACTTGCTCTAAGCTTAAGGCTGTCCCCAAAGACGCGACTACTTGATTTATGCCCGCCTCGTGCAGCGCGATCGTGTCAAAATACCCTTCCACAACGATCGCGCTATCTTGTTTGGAGATCGCGGTTTTCGCCTTATCCAAAGCAAATAAAGTTTTGCCTTTATCAAACAATTCCGTTTCCGGTGAATTAAGATATTTAGGTAACTCATCACCTAAACTTCTCCCCCCAAAACCGATCACCCTCCCTTGGATATCCCAAATAGGAATCATCACACGATAACGAAAGCGATCGTAATAACCACTACCACCAGATTTCCGGGGGACAATCAAACCAGCTTGCTCCACTAACTGTGCCGGAAAATGCTTTTGCTCAACCAAATAACTATAAAGAGTTTCCCAACCTTGAGGCGCGTATCCCAATTGAAATTTCTGGATAGTTTCTTCTTTTAATAGTCGTTTTTCGCGTAAATACTCTAAGGCAATTTTACCCTCATCTTGGCGCAGGATATGTTCATAAAATTTCGTGGTTAACGCGAGAATTTCATAAAGTTGTTCTCGCAGGGATAATTGACGTTGAAAAGCCGCCCTTTGTTCGGGTTCCAATGTTTTAATTGGAACTTGATAACGCTTGGCTAAATCTAAGACTACTTCACTAAACGATCGCTTTCCTAATTCCATTAAAAACTTAATCGCGTTTCCCCCTATTCCACAGCCAAAACAATAATACATTTGTTTACTTGGACTTACCGTAAAACTGGGTGATTTTTCCTCATGGAAGGGACATAAACCGACAAAATCCTTACCCCGTTTCCGCAAAACAACAAAACCGGATATAACATCAACTATATCAACTTTTTGTTTGATTTCCTCAATAGTATCAGGGTGTAAACGCGGTATATCCATAAGAGAAGGAAGAGGGAAGAAGGAAGAAGGAAGAAGGAAGAGGGAAGAAGGAAGAGGGAAGAGGGAGACTTGACTTATGATAGTACCATTTTACTTTAATTTTGATAAAAATAAATAGCACGTCTAAATTAGTTTTGCAATTAATGTAGGGGCAATCCCCCCGTGGTTGCCCCGATTTTTCAGGGGAAGGAAGAGGGAAGATTGTAGGTTGGGTTGGCTCAAGGAAAATCAATGAGAGATAAGATTAAAGGCAACCCAATCTATATTATAGCAAACCTAAATGATTTGTACAATTAAGGTAGGGGCAATCCCCCCGTGGTTGCCCCAATTGATCTGGGGGTAGGCACGAATGATTTGTACAATTAAGGTAGGGGCAATCCTCGTGGTTGTCCCAATTGATCTGGGGGTAGGCACGGGGGCACTACCCCTACAAATATGTATAAATGTTTTGGGAATTATTTTTTTTATGCCCTAGACAAATGAGACACTTAATGTTATTATTTTTATTAGTATGATAAAAATAATCTCTCAATTCCGAAGGGGAACTTCCAGAAAATGCGAATTTTAATCATGGGCGGGACTCGCTTTATTGGTGTTTATCTTACCAAACTTCTTGTCGCACAAGGCCATGAAGTTGTCTTATTTAATCGTGGTAAAAAACCTTCTCCTGTTGAGGGACTCCGACAAATTCATGCCGATCGCGCTGAGGCTAATCAAATTAAAGAAAAATTAGCTGGGGAAACTTTTGACGCGATTTTTGATAATAATGGTAGAGAATTAAGTGATACTCAACCCTTGGCTGATTTATTCAAAGGCAAGGTTAAACACTTTATTTATATGAGCTCCGCGGGGGTTTATTTAAAATCTGATCAAATGCCTCATATTGAAGGAGATGCAACTGATCCGAAAAGTCGTCATTTAGGTAAATTTGAAACGGAAAGTTATTTGGCTCAAAGTGGGCTCCCTTGGACGGCTATTCGTCCTACTTATATTTATGGCCCGAAAAATTATAATGATTTAGAAGCTTGGTTTTTTGATCGGATTGTCCGCGATCGCGCTATTCCTATCCCCGGTAATGGTATCAATATTACTCAATTTGGCCACTGTTCGGATTTAGCTCACGCAATGGCGGCAGTCTTAGGTAATGACAACGCGATCGGACAAGTTTATAATATTTCCGGCGAGCGTTATGTTACCTTTGATGGATTAGCCAAAGCTTGCGCGATCGCGGCAGGAAAAAATGTCGATAGTCTCAAAATAGTTCATTACGATCCGAAAAAATTTGACTTCGGCAAACGTAAAGCTTTCCCCCTACGCGTACAACACTTTTTCGCGTCAGTCAATAAAGCCATGAATGAATTAAACTGGAAACCCCAATATGATTTAATCTCCGGCTTAACCGACTCTTTTCAAAATGATTATCTTCTCTCAGGACGCGATAAAAGTGAAATAGATTTCTCTGTAGATGATGAAATTATCGCCGCGTAGAGAGGGTAGGGGCTCTTTCACCGATATCATTGACAAAAACCGACAAATGATAAAAACCCGCCCCAAAGCAGTGGTTGGGGGCGGGTTTATGTGGGTTATTTGTTGTGAGGAAAATTAGTGGGTGAAAGAGCCCCTACAAAATTTATCGCATGGGGTTTATTCCATCAGAAAAATATCTATCTGTGTCAATCCCCATCTGCGTTTAGGAGCGTTTATCTGCGGTTTCAAAAAAAACCAGATTACATGGTAGAGGGGGGTTCACCCAGAGCGATGCCACTAAACAGAGAGACTGGAAAACCCGCGGCGACAAAATGTAGCGCGATAGCTGCGCTTGAGCCGAAGGCTATCGGGTTTATTCCATCAGAAAAATATCTATCTGTGTCAATCCCCATCTGCGTTTAGGAGCGTTTATCTGCGGTTTCAAAAAAAACCAGATTACATGGTAGGGGCGGGTTCACCCAGAGCGATGCCACTAAACAGAGAGACTGAAAAACCTGCCCCTACTCGGCATTATTGACTTGATCAACACGCTCCAATTGCCAGAGAATTTGATTACCCTCACGACGTACCCGTGAGACAACCCAGTTACGCCATACCCAATGATCCCCACGACTGGTAACAGCACTAGCATTGACATCCATTAAATCCGCTAATTCCGAACTTGTGATTAAATAGCCTTTAGTGGCGACTTCATCAGCAATATGCAATGTTTCAATGAGGTGACGGAGATGCTCAACCCTCACCTCACGGGGTAAATTATCCAAAGAATCGTTATTAGAATCCATAATGGCAGAATCCGAGATGAGATGATGAGACGCGACAGTAGTCAATTGTACTCTATCACTTCCAGAAAATTCAGTGGTTTTGGCAACATTTGACAGGGATATTGTCTCTAACGAGTAATCTCTACCCTCAATTTTCTCCCCTTTTTGTTGCAAAGTAGGGGGTTTATTATGAGAAAAAGCACGCGCTATTTGATCGCAACGTTCATTATGAATATTACCCGCGTGTCCTCGCACATATTCCCAATGCACCTGTTTAGAATTTAACCGATCCAATAATTCCCACAAATCTTTATTAAGTACATCACCCCCTGTTGATGTCTTCCATCCCTTCTTTTTCCATCCCTTGATCCATTTGGTAATGCCATTTTTCAGATACTCGCTATCTGTATAAAGAGTAATCGGTTCTGTCTGACCTGATTCTACATAATACTCTAAAGCCGCGATCGCGGCTTGCATTTCCATACGATTATTAGTAGTTTTACCTTCACCTCCCCCTAATTCGTGAAAATCCCCATCACCAAAACACGCGACAACACCCCACCCACCCGGCCCAGGATTGCCAGAGCAGGCACCATCCGTGTATAAACTCAGAATCTTGGTCATTTTCGTCATAACAAATTAAATCTAAAATAGTTTAAAACTATTATGATCGAGAGCCGTCAGACTTATCCCCTCAATATTGAATAACTGAGTATAGCCACCCGGAGTCGAACCATTAGCATCATAAAAGATATTCACATGGCCGAGACTATCATTGGCGGCCAAAATACCCGGACTCGAACCCAGTCCCGATTCTGCTATAGTCAAATTAACACCCGAAGAATAATAGTCCATAGGTAATATCCCCTGCATGGCAAAGCCAAAACTCGCGGCATTTAACAATACGATATCAGTCCCTATCTCAAAATCCGTAATCCTTTCCCCAGGGCCTCCTTCCAACGCACTATTGTAGAGAAATATATCAGCACCCAGTCCCCCGGTGAGCACATCCATCCCCCCACCCCCAATTAAGGTATCGTCCCCAATGTCTCCAAACAGGGTATCCCCATCAAGGAGAGAGTTATTACTACTTCCGGGTGCAACACTAATTCCCCCTTGGAGCAAATCATTCCCCGCGCCGCCGAGGAGAGTATCATCGCCATAGTCTCCAAGCAGGGTATCATCTCCCGCGCCGCCAAGGAGAGAGTCATTACCATCTCCGGGTAAACCTGTAGCACCAACTCCCCCTTGGAGAAAATCATTGCCATCGCCGCCATCGAGAGTATCATTGCCATAGTCACCCAGAAGGCTATCATCTCCCCCGCCACCAATGAGGAGATCATTGCCATCTCCTAACAAACCGATAGTACCCGCGCCCCCTTGCATAAAATCATTACCATCACCGCCAAGGAGGGTATCATTGCCCAAATCACCCAAAAGTCGATTATCTCCCGCGTCTCCAGAGACACTATCATCTCCCTCATTTCCCGTGAGAGTATCGTTGCCATCACCCCCAGAAAGGGTATCATTACCAGTCCCTCCCAAAAGGGTATCATCTCCCGCCTCTCCTAATAGTAAATCATCACCCCCCTCGCCAAATAATTCGTCATTACCTGCACCCCCTAGCAAGGTATCATTACTGCCACCACCCAAGAGAGAATCGCGTCCGTCATTCCCAAAAATTGAGTCTTCCTCAATACCACCAATAAGAGTATCTTCTCCAGCAAAACCGATCATTTGTTCAATGGGAATATTAACCAAAACTGTCGTCGTTGCTGTCACAACACCATTACTAACAGTATAGATAAAACTCCCGATTCCGTGATCTATCTTAGGGGTAAAAATAATCTGATTGCTTTCTAAAATCGCGTTACCATTAACGGGATTACTGACTTTAATAATCTTTAACGGTGTCCCCTTCGGACTGCTATCATTAGCCGTTAAGGTACTATTGGGAATCGTAACTGCTTTGAGGGATTTAATAGAGGAAATATCAATATAATCTGAGTTAGTTGTGCCTTGAATTATACTCGGTGTTGTTACGGTGTCGGATAATGCAATAATACTCCCCGATGAGACAGGTGTAACTGTAGTAGTTGGATTGGTTACTGCCACATTAGTCGCACCAGATAATACTGTGACTCGTTTTAATATCGCGATATAAGCTTGATTTTTCGGATCTTGAATAATGGCATCTTGGCTATAGATACCCTGGCCTTGAGAAATGTTAAAATCTTTAATTATTGTCCCTAATGTCGATAAGTCTATAATCGTTTTTCCTTGACTGAATAATTGACGGCCATCACTAAGGGTTAAGACATCTTCGCCTTTTCCAAACCCGGTAACGATCGCGCTATTTTCTAAGGTAAAACTTTCCCCTTTAGTATCTAAGAAAAAAGTATCAACTCCTTGACCGCCTGATGCGGTATCATCACTATAAATAAGGACACTATCATTCCCTTCATTGCCTAATAAATAATCTTTGCCTAAACCACCGGAAAGGGTATCATTACCCGCGCCACCGATGACAATATCATTGCCATCACCTCCATCTAAATAATCATCACCTTCATTACCAAATAAATAATCATCTCCCCCATTACCCAATAGAGTGTCATTACCGATATCCCCATAGATAATATCATTGGCTAAACCGCTATCCACGCGATCGTCCCCTGCCAACGCGTAAATTACGTCAGCATCGGCACTTCCTTTTAATTCGTCATTGTTTACGCTTCCTTGTATAACTGGCATGGTAGAATCCTGGGGATTAGGTAATTGCTAATGGGGAATTGCTAATGGGGGAAATTCCCTCTTCTTTCTTCCTTCTTCTTTCTTCACTCTGTGCCCTCTGTGCCTTTGTGGTTCATTCTTTCTTCCCTCTTCCTTGGCATTTTCCTAGAGTGATGCTATAATCAATTATGAGTGTTAATCAGGATTTTGTCAAATCTTGAGGCGCGATCGAGGGAAACCAGGGAGGTTTTACCAGTGCATAAAGCCATTTATTCTTTAAAAGTTATCAAACTATCTATTGCAACAGGTTATGGTTTCCTGTTGTCCTTTTCTTTATTAATAATTCTTAACACTCTTGACGCGTATGCAGTACCAATCACCCCGGCAGCCGATGGCACGGGTACAATGGTAAAACAGGAGCGCGATCGCGTTAATATTACGGGTGGGCAAGTATCTCCAGATGGAGCCAATTTATTTCACAGTTTTGTGCAATTTGGATTAGATAAGGGACAAATTGCCAATTTTCTCTCTCTCCCTGGTATCCAAAATATTTTAGCACGAGTACGAGGAGGTAATCCATCTTTTATTAATGGGTTAATTCAGGTGAGTGGAAGTAACGCGAATTTGTTCCTGATGAATCCCTCAGGCATGATTTTTGGTCCCCACGCGAGTTTAAATGTGCCGGGATCTTTTACCGCGACTACCGCCAGCGCGATCGGTTTTGGTAATAATAATTGGTGGAGCACCATCGGCTCTCCTAATTATAGTGCTTTAGTGGGAACTCCTAACCATTTTGATTTTAGTAATCTTCAACCTGGAAGTATTATTAACACGGGTAATTTGACAGTTTTACCCGGTAATAATATTACTCTCATGGGGGGTACTGTTATTAATACGGGAACATTAAAGGCTCAAGACGGAAATATCAGCATCATCACGACACCAGGCCAAAATTTGATAAAAATTAGTCAAACCGGATTTTTATTAAATTTAGAAATATCTCCCTCATCATCTTTAAGTAATTCCCCATCTCTTGCCCTGACATTACCACAACTTTTAACAGGGAAAGGGGGAGAAAGTGCCACAGGGGTAAAAGTGCTTGCCGATGGCAGTGTCGAGTTAATTAACTCTCACTTACCGATAAATTCCGGGGATATTGCCCTTAGTAATTCTCAGCTAAAAGGGCAAAATATCACTTTAAACGCGTTTCATAATCTGACGTTAGCCTCAAGTCAATTATTAACCACAGGGAATTTAAGATTATTAGCTGCCGATACGGTGAGAGTCAGAGATAGTGTGAGTCATCCCTTCCGCGCATGGGCTGGGGGAGATTTAGAAATAAAGGGAAATCAGGGGATAGATATATTAGCCTTAAATCCCATCAATAACAATAATCAAACAGCACAATTTTACAGCGGTGGAAATTTAAGTTTAATCAGTAATGGCATTATATCTGGGGATTCCCATTTTGGGACAAAAGGGAATTTTACCATCAGAAATTTAGCCTCGAATGTGGGAAATTTCATCAGTTTATATGATCCGATTATTAGTGCGGAAGGAAATGTAGTGTTTGGAGACTATAACGGCGCGTCTTTAAAAGTAGAAGCGAAAGGAAGTATTATCGGGGGGAATATTACCATCACATCCCCAGATACCAGTTTAAGGGGAAATGATCCCGATATTGACACTTTAAAAAGTCAACCATCCTTAATTTTACGGGGGGGGTTAACTACCCTGGCTAATACACCAAATTTATCAAGAGACATCGAAATTGAGAATAGCACATTTTCCCTTCTCCCCGTAAATCTTGGTAATTTTGTCACCCTGGGGCGTGTTAATGTTAATAATGGTGTGGTGATTGTTGCCACTCCGGGTAATATTACCACTAATGATATTCAAGCTAAAGAAATTACCCTTACCAGTGATAACGGTTTAATTACCACAACAGGGTTATTACAATCTCAAGGTAAAATTACTTTAAATGCTGGCGATAGTATTATTACTTCTGATATTAACAATACAGGTACTAATGGTGATATTACTTTAAAAAGTAGTAATGCTACCATTCAAACGGGTGTGATTACGGGGACTACCGAGAGCGCGATCGGGCTTTCTGCCCTGAGCAAAATTAGCACCAACAATATTCAAGGAAAAAGTTTAGAAATTACCAGTAATAAAAGCACGGTAGAGACAGGAAACATTAACACGACAAATACCGTAAAAGTCAATAGCGAAAATGCTATTACCCTTGGTAATGTCAATGGGGGAAGTTTGACGGTTAGTAATAATAACGAAACCGTAAAAGTCGGAAATATTGATAGTAAAGGAAATGTCATCGTTACCTCTGGGCAAGGGCTAAATATTGGCACTATTACAACTAATGATAATCCCAATACTGTTAGCTTAACAGCTAAAGATAATATCACAATAAAATCCCTTAATGCACCCGGAGGCAACGTCGAAATAATCACTCCTAATTTTGTCAGAATCACAGATACTTTTCGACAAAATGGCAATTCTGTCAGTATTTCCACCGATAATGGCGGCAACGGTGGTAGTATTATAATTCGTCATGGTGGAGGTGATACAAACCCCGCGACTCCCTTTATTATCGGAGACGCGACTACTAATGGTAGTAGTGGTGCTATTTTTAGTAGTTTTGACAATAATATTAACCCCAATAAATCAATATTAGGCCCTTTGACTCAAGGTAATATTTCTATTATTACCTCTGGTGAATCCACGCCTACGCCATCTCCCTCTCCAACTCCTTCAGTAACACCAACTCCTTCAGTAACACCAACTCCTTCAGTAACACCAACTCCTTCAGTAACACCAACTCCTTCAGTAACACCAACTCCTTCAGTAACACCAACTCCTTCAGTAACACCAACTCCTTCAGTAACACCAACTCCTTCAGTAACACCAACTCCTTCAGTAACAC
>Ga0209175_10000020_pt1 | contig 130202 bp, 109 predicted proteins | sample JI91814C2DNA_FD_187506 | JGI IMG/M metagenome (GOLD analysis project Ga0209175, IMG submission 187506) | Wastewater effluent complex algal communities from Wisconsin, to seasonally profile nutrient transformation and Carbon sequestration -... | ecosystem: Engineered > WWTP > Effluent > Algae...
AAGATTGGTCAAAACATCCCGAAAAATATCTGGGTAAGCCAAGAATACCAGGATACAAGCATAAAGAGCGCGGTAGAAATGTTGTTATCTATCCCATAGATGCCCTATCAAAACCCGCCCTCAATAAAGGAATTGTCAAGCTTTCCCAGACTAATATTGAGTTTCCGACTACTGCCAAAAATATAGACCAAGTAAGGATTGTTCCGAAGCTTGACCACTATGTTATTGAAGTTGTTTACACAGTTGATGATGTACCTAAATCGAAGGGTACATATATAGCAGGTGTAGACCTGGGTTTAAGTAATTTGATGGCTGTAACATCCAATCATCCGGGGATTAGACCGCTTTTGATTAATGGCAGACCGTTGAAAAGCATTAACCAGTTCTTCAATAAGAGAGTAGCTGCATCACAGACGATTGAAGCATGGAAGCAGATCAAACAGTTAAACAGCAAGCGCGATAGAAGGATAAACAATTACCTTCATACTGTGAGCCGCCGTGTTATTGATTGGTGTCAGCTTAATGATATTGGTCAATTAATTATTGGCAACAATCAAGGATGGAAGCAATATCTCAATATGGGCAAGAAGAATAATCAAGAATTCACCAAAATTCCTCATGCTAAATTGATTAGCTTGCTGTCTTATAAAGCCGAATTAGTAGGTATTGAAGTGATTTTGACCGAAGAAAGTTACACTTCTAAAGCCAGTGCTTTAGATGGTGATAAATTGCCTACTTACGGTATCAAAACCGATGAAGTTCCTGTATTTAGTGGTAAGCGTGTCAAGCGCGGTCTATACAAAACTTCCACTGGTAGAACAATCAATGCTGACACAAATGGAAGCATGAATATTGCGAGAAAAGTAATTCCCAATGCTTTTGAGGGAATAGAGGGATTGCCGTTTATCCCGCTCTGTTTTAGGACTTTGGACTAAGATTACAAACATAAATGTCTAGCTATAGCTATCTTTGGGTAGCTTTGTCTAGTTTTTTATGAGCGGTAATAGATTATTTTAAGCTATCTATCAAGAAACCGCTTTTTATAGGACAATAGAAGAGACATCTCCAAAAACTACTGTAACGTAGGCATTAGCCTGCCTTTGATCAGATTTTTGGCAGATGTCTAAACTACTAAATGCGTTAGGGAGGAAATCTCACGATGTCATCACTGAGTCAACTAAAACCCATAGATGAAAAAGAGGTGAAAGTCTATGCCCCCTTTTGTCCTGAAAATAAACGTCGTGTGTTACCCCATGCCATTAGTCTTTATCGACAGAAGAGTGTGGAAGGCTCCCGCAAAATAGAGGGAGGGGAAGATATTCCCTTTGTCGCGACTTGGAATATGACGATGCTTCCCATCGACTTAACTCGTTGTCGGCTGCAATTTGACAATAATGCTGATCTCAGTTATGAAACCACTTTGCAAACATCCGATTTTATTAATTATCTCATAGAACTTTTGCTGATATTTCAACGCACTGGCAAAACCCAGATTGATTTTCCTAAGCCCTTCTATCGTAAATTACTACGCCTAGACGAGTAGGGGATTGAAGCACAAACAGCTCTTTTTTCCCTCTTTTCCCCCTCTGCTTTTAGGGTGGGGAAGGGAGAGATCCCAAAGGTGAAGGGGGAGAAATCGGAGAAAAACGCGATTATGTCATCACTTTATCATATATTGCTAACCTTTATTCTTGCCCAATGCCTCACTAGGGGTGTATGATGACTCTGATATTCTAAAAGCAGAGAGCAGTCTCACCCGTTGTTATCCCTGTTTTGAGAAGACTTGGCGGTAGGTTGTACCCCAAAAAATTGCTGTTAAGTATTCTGTTGTGCAATCAAAAAAATTTGTGGAAATTGATCGCGGCGAGTTGAGGAATGAGGGCGTGTCCAAATCTGGTAAGTGTTTGCTAATTGGTTCAACCAAAGCTTATAGCGGTAAAACGGCGATCGCGCTAGGTATCGCTCATGGACTCCAAGAAGAAGGATTCATTCTTGGTTATGGTAAGCCTTTGGAAACGAATTTCCGTGAAGGGCAAAAGGATACAACTCCCACGGATGTATCTTTTGTCACTAAGATGCTGAAGCTTTCTGAGAGTCAGATTAGACAGACTCTTTTATTACTCGATGAGGGAACCCTCCATAAACATCTGCGTGGGGAAGATCGCACAAACTACCCTCAATCTTTACAACAATATTGTGCCAAGGAAGGGGAAGATTTTGTCATCTTAGAAGGTCCGGCTACTTTAGAAGAAGGAAGTCTTTTTGACTTGTCGCTTCCCCAAATGGCTGACACTCTTAAGGCATCAGTCCTTTTAGTTGTTCGTCCTATAGATTTGTTTGTCGATGATATTCTGGGGGCGAAGCGAATTTTACGCGATCGCTTATTGGGTGTGATAATTAATGATGTCCCCTCCGAGCAAGTGGAATTCGTCAGCACAACGGTGTCTCCCTTTTTGGAGTCCCAAGAGATTCCTGTATTAGGGGTACTCCCCAGAAGTGCTTTGCTTCGTAGTGTGAGTGTCAATGAATTGGTCCATCGCTTAAAGGCAGAAGTCCTTTGTCGCCCTGATCGTTTAGATTTAATGGTAGAAAGTCTTGCCATTGGCGCGATGAATGTTAGTTCCGCGATGAAGTATTTCCGTAAATCCCGAAATATGGCCGTTATCACAGGGGGCGATCGTACAGATATTCAACTCGCGGCCCTAGAAAGTTCTACCCAATGTTTAATTTTGACGGGACATCTTCCCCCCTCTCCCCTGGTCCTGAGTCGCGCTGAAGAAGTGGAAATTCCCATTTTGTCAGTGGATTTGGATACCAGAACTACGGTAGAAGTGGTGGATAGTACCTTTGGTCAAGTCTATATCCATGAACCGATCAAGGTTCAAAGCATGATGCAACTTATGGTCGAACATTTTGATCGGTCGCGTTTCCTCTCTCTGATCAAAGGATAAAGAAATTGGGGACTGGGAGACTGGGAGAATTGGGGAAGAGAATCAATGTGCAACAGACATCGGGTAAAAATCGGATCAATGGCAGGCAAGATGCCTACCCTACTTTAGTTTATGGAGATGTCTAATGGATGATCCTCTACCCCCTAATCCTGACATTCGCCAATCCCCATTCGCCAATCCCCATTCCCGATAGTGCTATGCTTCGCCCCCCATTGACGTTCTTAATGGCTGAAACCGTTGATTTTATTGCATCTTCGGACTTCGGACTTCGGACTTCGGACTTCGGACTTCCTTGTGCTATATTCCCCAATCAGGTGCAAAATCGAATCAATCTGCTAAGATCAACTAGGCCGTTTACCAAACTTCATAAAGTCATTGAGTCCATCAATTGATCTACCCAGAGTAGATGACTTTCTCCAAGAACTAGCCGCGATCCAACAAACAGGCTCAAAACGTCTAGCCTTGTTAGGATCGCGCCATGTCCCTATTACCCATCAGCAACTCATTGAGATGCTGAGTTATGCAATGGTATTGGGCGGTAATCAACTGATTACATCGGGTGCTACAGGTACCAATTCTGCCGCGATTCGAGGCGCGATGCGTGCCGATCCTAATTTGCTGACAGTGATTTTACCTCAAAGTCTCATTCGTCAGCCCAGGGAGTCCCGTGAACAATTAGAACAAGTGATCCATCTTGTGGAAAATCCCAACAATGACCATTTGTCATTAGGGGAAGCAAGTGCGCTCTGTAACCAGGAGATTATTTCTCGCTGTCAACAGTTAATTTGCTTTGCTTTTCACGATAGTCACACTCTTCTGCAAACTTGTCGGGATGCGGAAGAACAAAGGAAAGTGGTAACACTGTTCTATTTTGATTGAATAACGACAAAAGGATGTCCTTTAACCCAGTTAACCCCAGAGAAGTGTATTCTCCGGGGTGATAAACTTTAATTTACCCCAACACGGTTTTTTTATTCTCAGTCTAATGTGTCTTTATTAGATTTGTTATTAAAGGGATTAATGTTAGGGGATATTGTTGATTTACCTATTAGTGATTAATCATTTATGGCCGCGACTTTTTCTTTTGATATTGTTAGTGATTTCGATCGCCAGGAATTAGTAAACGCGATCGATCAAACTCAACGCGAAATTCAAAGTCGTTATGACTTGAAAGATACTAAAACAACGATGGAACTCCTCGAAGAGTCTATTGTTGTCAATACAGATAGTGAATTTACCTTAGACGCGGTACATACAATTTTGCAAACAAAATCCGCGAAACGTAATCTTTCTTTGAAAATTTTTGATTATGGTAAGGTGGAGTCGGCTAGTGGTAATCGTGTGCGTCAAGAAATTAAGCTGAAAAAGGGTATTAGTCAGGAAATTGCCAAAAAAATTTCTAAGTTAATTCGGGATGAGTTTAAGAAGGTACAAGCATCTATTCAAGGTGATGTGGTACGGGTTTCGGCTAAGTCGAAAGATGATTTACAAGAGGTGATGCAACGAGTAAAACAGGAAGATTTGCCTGTGGCTCTTCAGTTTACCAATTATCGTTAGACTCATTTGAATGAATTGTGAAATCTTGTAGGGGCAATCCCCCTGTGGTTGCCCCGCTCCCCCCCCAACCCCGCGCGCAGGGGGCAAGGAGGGTAGGCACTCTTGCACTACCCCTACCCGTTCATAACTTATTTGGGTTTACTATATTGTCCCAATCCCGCGGGATAAAGTATTAAAAAATGTTAAAGAATGATGCAGTAGTGCAGCAAAAATGCCATAATGTTAAACCCGGAAAATAATAACAAATAAACTATCCATAATTATTACAAATAGTTATTTTTGTGTCGAGCCAGCCGCTCAATATTAGAGATTAATTATGTGTTCAAAAAGCCGAAACAATACCATCGGATTGTTAATCCCCACCCTCCTGCAAGGGGATGTGGAAGGGTGGCGCAATACAGGCTGGTCCGGTGTTACCCAAACAACGGCAGAATTATTGAGTTATTGGTTTGAAGAAGAGAGAGAGGGTGCATCATTTCACCTCTGTCAGCAGAAGGCTATTGAAACTATTATTTATTGCCATGAAATTTTAGGGATTCAAACTCCTTCTCAGCTTTATCAAGAGTTCGCACCCGCCGATCGTCGCATTTCTGAGATAGTTAACTCAACTTTTTTACAAGATGAACTTAACCCGATCGCGTTTCCTAAGTTTTGCTTGAAAATGGCCACGGGAAGTGGTAAAACTTGGGTACTCAATGCGATCATTGTCTGGCATTATTTTAATGCTATTAATGGGGAGAAATTAAGAGACATCGACGGTAAAAAACGTCCTGCTCCATTAGGTTTTACTAACCGATTTTTGATTGTCACTCCGGGGAGTGAAGTTCAAAAGAGAATTATGGAGTCAATCAATGGGAAAAAAGATGGAACCCCTCCCGATTTAGCTCTCCCTTTATTTATGCCTCCGGGGGCAAGATGGCGCGATCGTTTCCACTTTGAATTATACACTCCTAATGATTTTCGCGAAAATCTGACTTTGACAAATGGGCCGTTTTTAATGGTGACAAACTGGCAACAATTCCGGTTTCCTAAAGATGAGCCGAGTTTATGGGAAGATTTGTTAGGGGAGCGTGAGGAAATCCCCAAAGGTGAAATTATTGCTGATTTACTCACAGAATATCCTGATATTTGCATTCTTAATGATGAAGCTCATCACGTTCATCCTAACAAACGTTCTAATGCTATAACTGGCAAAGATGAGGAATTAGTTTGGCGGCGGTTTATGTTGTTTTTACACCAACGACAATCCGAGCGTCATGTTAATGTCGATAAGGTTTTTCAACAGATAGATTTTTCCGCGACTCCCTTCTATGGAAGTGGGGAAAAGAAAGAATATTTCCCTCATATTGTTTATGATTATGATTTAGCCCAAGCTTCGGCCGATATGCTCGTGAAACAGCTATTTTTAGAACAGCGTCAGGGCATAAATTTAGAATCTTTAGATTTTAAAGCAGAAAGAGAGCCAGTAGAAGGCAAAAAACGGGGTGAAATTCTTGGCTTATCTCGTGGCCAAAAAATTATGCTCGAAATTGGCAAATCGAAGCTTGAGCAGTTGGCTAAAGAATTTAAGGCTCAAGGTATTAACCGCAAACCTGTTATGTTAGTTTTGGCTGAAGAAACCAAAGTCGCGGATTTAGTGGGTGAACACTTTAACACCCTTGATGATGAAGAAGGCAACCAGTATAACCACGATCGCGCAGTTGTCTATCACACCAATCTCAAAGAGCCTGAGAGAAAAGCAGCCGCAGCCAAATTAGATGAAATTGATGATGATAGTAAGCCCCTGCGTGTAGTGGTTTCCGTGCTGTCTGTGCGCGAAGGTTTTGACAGAACAAATATCTGTGTAATTGTAATGCTACGGGCTTCTGAAGCTGATTTACTCCTAGAGCAAATTGTCGGCCGGGGTTTGCGGCTGATGTTTCCTAATTATAAACCAGAATATGACCAAATTCAAGACTTAAAACAGGAAGCAAGACAACAACTTTTTCAGAGAGAATCTCCTAGTAATGCTTTTGATTGTTTATTCCTAGTTGAACACCCCAAGTTTACCGGTTTTTATGAAACCTATTTAAGACAACAAGGTTATGCGATTGGCTCTGGTAACAGTTCTGGGCAAAATGCCGCGGGGGATTTAGAAACCGTAGATGGAGACTCTACGCGCATTCCTTTATATGACATTGCATGGCCGGTTCAGATTTTTGATCAAACACCTATTCCTAATTTAGCCGAACTTGATATTAATACCATACCTGATTATCCCATTCTTATCAAATTTACTGAGTTTAAGAAGATGGCGGCTAAGACAACTATTACAGATGTTCACATCGAAACTGATACCAAGGCTAAAACTTGGGAATTAGAAAATGATTATTTTGATTATTTCTACTTCTTGCAAAAAGTTTCGCGCGCGATCACGCAATCAAAAAACACCAGCCACCTCAGCAGTCTAAGTGCAGAAATAGCCGCGTTAGTTGATGAATATGTTAGTCACCGCTTATTTCAAGAAGAAATAGATTTTACCGATCCCGATAATTACAAAGTATTTCAAGGGATTAGTGGGCAACAACTCACGGATTTTGTCATTAGCAAAGTCCGCGCGGCAATTCAACAAACTATGGGTGATATTCAATACCAACCGGGGGCCCTGTGGCGCAAACTTTCTGATGTGCCTCGACTATTAATGCGTGAGAAAAATATGGTATTAACCCCCCGCTGTATTTATCCCCATCAAGCTGTACAGGGCGATAATAAAGGTGGTTTTGAACGGGATATTATTAATCAATTGCTGATTCCTTCCCACGCGGATGTTTTAGCCTTTGCGAAACTCGATCGTAAACATGATTTAACAATTTCTTATCGAGATGAGAGAGGCATTTCGCGTAAATATGAACCGGATTTTGTCCTCAAGACAGGTGATAAAATGTTTCTATTTGAAGCCAAAGGTGACTATTTAATTAATGCTCCTAACATCGCGCTCAAAACTCAGGCCGCGATATCTTGGTGTAAGTCAGCATCAACGGTGACACCGCGTAATGGACAACCCCAAGAATGGGAGTATATTATGCTAAAAGAAAGTGTGTTTGATGCTAATCCGGGTGCTTCATTTAGGGAATTACTGCCTACGATGAGACAGTCGCGAGATGAACTGATTGTGAAATTGTACGGAACTTTAGGGATAGAGGTATAAGACAATGGCAGATGAAAGACGGCGCAAGAAAGATTCAGCTAAATTGGTATGGGATAGCAAACCAAAACGTGCGCCTAACCCTAGAGATATTGAGTTTCAAACGGCCGAGATTGTCATTCCTAATCCGAAAGAAGCTCAAGGAAGTCTTGATTTACCGCTATTTGCTGTTGCTAAAACTGGTTTAAATTCGCTGTTTCCTGGTCAAAGTGGAGAGTTACCATTGACAGGTAATGAAATTGATAAAACTGCTATGAATCGCCTGATTTGGGGTGATAATTTGTTGGCAATGCAGGCACTTTTGGCGCAAGGGTATGCTGGGAAGATTGACTTAATTTATATCGATCCGCCGTTTGCGAGTAGTGCAGATTATTCGTTTTACGTTGAAGTTGCAGGAAAGCAGGTAGAAAAGGAGGCAAGCATTATTGAGCGACTTGCTTATACAGATACTTGGGAAGCAGGCTTAGATTCATATCTTGATATGATGTATTCTCGTTTACAGTTAATGAGAAGGCTGTTAAGTGATACAGGAAGCATTTATCTTCATTGTGATTGGCGGACTAATTCATATTTAAGATTATTAATGAATGAAATTTTAGGTCCATATCAGTTTAAATCTGAGATAAAATGGAAAAGAGTTGTTAGCTCTGGTAGTAGCAAGTCTATTTCGAGAAAATATCCTGTAGTCGATGATTCTATACTTTTTTATACACGAGGAACCGAATATACTTGGAATACTCTTTATCAAGATTATACCGATGAATATAAAAAACGATTTACTCAAAATGATGAACGTGGATATTATTATTGGGATAATTTAAAATCTTATTCTCAAGAAACTCTTGAAAGGTTAATAGCTGACAATAGAATAAAGCTACCTTTATCTCCAGGGAAAAATCCTCGTGTAAAAAATTATATTCACGAAGGTAAAGGAGTTGTAATTGATAACTTATGGACTGATATTATTCCTGTAAATTCTCAAGCTCATCAAGATACAAGTTATCCTACACAAAAGCCGGAATCTCTCCTTGAACGCATTATTAAAGTATCCTCAAATGAAGGCGATTTAGTTGCTGACTTCTTCTGTGGCTCCGGTACAACAATGGCAGTAGCCGAACGTCTTAATCGTCGTTGGATAGGTTGCAATCTTGACAAAGTAGGGTTACAGGTTTCTCGTAACCGCATGGTGCATCAACAGGCTAAACCATTCCTATTAGAAAATATTGGTAACTATCAGCGTCACATGATTTACCTCTCCGGTTCCAAAATAGGAGAAATGCAGCGAATTATCCTCAAACTCTATGAATCTGCACCAAGGCGCGATCGGGCCGATCTTGGCATTCGCACTGCTGATGGTAACACGGAACTGGTTTATGTCGGCTACCCCGATCGCCCCGTCACCGCGAAAAAAGTAATTGAATTAGCACAAGAGGCAGAAATTCTCGACGGCACTGGCTACAAAACTCTCGCGATTCTAGCTTGGGATTATGATTATAATTTCAACACGGAATTAGAAAGCCGAAAAAGCGCGTTAAAAAATCCCCTCAAAGTAGAAATTAAAGCCCTAACAATTCCCCCAGAAATTTACAACTATCTGAAGAAAGCCAAAAATGAAGAGGATTTACAGAGTCTACGAGATAAGATTGTTTTCCATGAAAAACCTTATCTGCGAATTAGTGAGCCAGAAGTCCGAGATGCAGGAGATGACAAAGTAGTGATCAGTTTAAAGATAGAGCGCTATGTGCTGATGAATTTTCCGATCCCAGAGAAACAACAAGCCGAACTCCGCAAAGCAATTAAAGATAATTTTGCCGCGCTAATTGATTATTGGGCAATTGATTGGGATTATGACGGCAAAACTTTTAAGTCTATGCAACAGGCTATCAGAGGCAATGGCAAGGGAGTTTCCACAGTTATTACTAAGGCTGATAGTCCCGAATTACCCGCAGGAAAACGCGCGATCGCGGTGCGGTTAGTTGATGTGTTTGGTAATGATGCGAGTGCAGTAGTTGAAGTCGAATAGTCTGTGGGATGGGGGCGGGTTTTTATCAGTTATCTGTGGGGTGGGGGCGGGTTTTTATCAGTTGTCTGTGGGTATTAAAGATATAGGTGAACCCGCCCCTACATCAATGATAAAATGTGAGTAAAATGTGGGAGAAAATTCCTGGTAAAATATTCCATAGATTCGTAGGGGCGGGTTCACCTATCAATTTTGCCACCCACAGATAACCTTGATAAACCCGCCCCCACCCCACCAATAACCCGAAAAAATAATGCCGGGTAAACCGTTAAATTCTATTAATTATTAATATCGGGATGGGGACAGGTTTTTATCAGTTGTCTATGGGGTGGGGGCGGGTTTTTATCAGTTGTTTGTGGGTATTAAAGATATGGGTGAACCCGCCCCTACCGCGATCGTAAAATGTGTACAATTGGCGTCAATAGGGCGGGTTTTTATCAGTTGTCTGTGGGTATTAAAGATATGGGTGAACCCGCCCCTACATTGATGGTAAAATGTGTACAATTTGCGTCAATAGTACATCTTCTGGTACTTGACTAATGAGATATCCATAGGTGGGTTTCTGCGGCTCCAGAGAGCGGCAAGGCACTGGATAAATAGCACTTTGCCAAGTATGCTCAAACTCATTCCAAAGATTTTGTAACTGCGGATTGATGGCACTATCCCCCAAAATTCCCATTACTATTTCGTAGATTCCCAGTAAGTCTTGTAAATCACCTCGAAGGTAAATCTCTCCACTACTTACCGCGTGATCTAATAATAACTCCCCCCTAATTATTTCTCCTAGTGTCTCCGCGGTACTACGAAAATTAACCGCGAGGGTTTCGGGCTCTAATTCTATCTCAATATTCACACGATCGCGCCCTGATGCACGCAGTCTGAGGCGAGTATCATCTAACTCTATTATTGCCGTTTTATCAGTAACATTCCGCGCTAAAGCATTCCAAGTTGAACCTCCTTGAAAGCGCAGAATTTCTACCAAACGGTGCAACCATTCTATCAATTTTTCCTCGCGTTCCCTTGAGGTATTTACTATATTTGTTGTCATCTAACCTAACCTGTTTTTTTGTCTGTCAGAATATATATATAGTGTTTCCATTTCAGAAGTAAAAATTGTGGCACAGGCATCTTGCCTGTGACGGGCAAGATGCCCGTACCACATTTACATCTTATTTAAAAATGCTATAGCAATTCTCATACTTGTGAGGTACAGAGTTTTCTTGTGGCACAGGCATCTTGCCTGTGACGGGCAAGATGCCCGTACCACATTTACATCTCATTTAAAAATGCTATATCTTTCTGAGAAACGCGATAGCAATTTTTTTTAAAACCGCAGATAAACGCAGATAAACACAGATGTTTTTAAAGGAACACGATCGCGCTGTTGTGTCGCAGGTTCAGATAACATATTCAGCATAAACTAATCCCTGGGAGTGTAAAGTTTTGCCCTTGAGAGAAACATTAACCGTAGCTATTCCCGTTAGCTCTTCAATAAAAGTATATTGGCGAGTCTGATTATCAGGAACAACTAACTCTAACATGGACTCAAAATCGAGAGTTAATAATAATTGATCCTGTTCATCTGCGGCTTGTACCTGTAACCGTTGAGGGACTCTCAAAGTGCGATCAGCAAATAGGGAAGCCATAACACCCGGAAGACGTAAAGGTAAAGTAGGGGCCGAGGACCACTCCCAACAAATGTTTAAAGTGTCTCCCAAGAAAACCTTAGATAACTGATTATCAAGATAAAGAAAAATATAAGGCAAACTCCTTTGAAAGTGGTCTTTATTCGTCCGTTGGTCCAATACTAACGTGAGGGGAGTTCCATCCTCACATTGGGTAAATACCACTAACCATTCCCAACCAATATCTTCTCCCCAGCGAAAACGACCAAAATTGCGATCGTGATAACAAAACCAGTTTTTATCAATGGTAAAGGATTGTTCACCAATCAATAATTCCCCCCTCACCTCTAAACCAGGAACTAAACCCCATCCGATAAAACCACTGCCAAAAGGGGAATCTTCTGTTACTAAAAGAGGAGTAGCTTGGGCAATAGCTTGAAAGTTGATGGAGATTGATCGCGAGCCTTCATCTCTAACGGCAATTAGAGCATTTTTGCCATTAATTTCCAGATTAATACCTTGACCTTGAAAATGCAAGAGTTCCCGCGATATCATCTCCCGTTGCCAGGGTTGGGGGAACGCGATACCAAAGGTGGAAAAAGGAGTGGGAGAGCGCAATTGTGGGGTAAGAATTTCTGAGGGAATAGTAACAATAAAAGTGGTTTGTATCTCACCGAGAGACGGTCGACCGATCAGGCTAAAATTAACTAATACTCGCAAACCACTCTCTCGATCTAACAAAATATAATGATACCAATCTTTCCAGTCCAGAGGACTAGAAGGATCATCGAGGGGAATGCGTAGGTATTCTACACGCGCCAGTTGTTGTTCATCAATACTCATAAGTTTATCACCGCTGAAGGGTTCCAGTTTCCCCGATGACATCTTTAAGAGTTGTCGGTGATGGGGGTATTTGTGTTTGAGGGATATTTGGGGCCCTAGACGCGATCGCGTTCAAAATTACCTCAATAGCAGGAGATACTAAAGATAATCCCAGAATAGTATTAACAAACCCCAGCTCTGCATCCATACCGATTTTTTTAAGGAAAGTTTCAGCCGCACCCCCTCCTCCCTGTGAGGGGGGTTGATTTTCCGTCAAACTCCATAACCACTGCTCCCAAGTATAAAGAATACCACCTTGGCCAACCTGTCCTCCCAGAGAAGCTTGATAAGCAGAAGCCGCGGAGTGACTCACCGCCAACCAACGGGGGGCTTGTGCTGTCGCGAAGGCTAATAAGCCATTTTTAAAGAAACGGGTACGCTTCAAAGGTGTCAACAATTGACAAGCCTTTTCCGTTTGACTATATTGATCACCCTTTTGACAAATAATTAGTAAAAGTTCTAATACCAGCCAACGCACGGGGATCGCGTCTAATCCGGGTAATCCTGTCGCGAGAGTATAACTGGCTTTGAGGGGTGTATCATCTTGAGGATCGGGCATTTCCGGTGCCATAGCCGCGATCGTGTTTAAACCTTGAGCCATTGAGGGTGAAACGACAGCAAGCCCCAAGAGAAGAGCCCCAAACCACCGCTCTGTATCAAAACCCAGTTTATCGACAAATTTAGTCGGAATAAACGGGGAAACTAAAATGGTTTTGCCCTCTTCAGGCGCTTCAATATCCGTTTCCACTAAACTTAAGAGCCATTGCTGCCAAATAGAAAGAAGATGATATTTCCCCTTATCACTCCCTAAAACCGTTTCTTCAGAGAGCAAAATGTTGTTAATCCAACTAGGCAAGTGGGCAGACATCAGCGCGATCGAGCCATTACGAAAAAAACGAGTTTGACGCAATTTGCCAAGCAATTGACTACCAACATCCGTTAGGGCATAATCTTCGCCCTTTTGAGCTAAAAACACCAACAATTCCGCCACTAACCAACTAGAGGGAATTTTATCCAAATCCATCAATCCCGACAACAAACCAAAGATACCCTCAGTAGTCTTATCGAGGGAATTGCCCCCGATAGACGATGGGGAATTAGAGGTACTTTTATCATCTAGGGCATCAGGAGGAAACCTCAAGAGTAAGGGTACATTAATCGAGACATCGCCTTCAGAAACAGAAACAATTTCCACATCAATCAAAACCGCATCTTCACAAACCCCAGGAAATCGTAACCAACTTTTCAGCCGTTGCCCAGGAGTCAAAAAAGAAGGGAATTGAAGCGTCATAGTTTGGGTGGCTTCTCCCTCATGAGATAGATAAACATAAGGCGGTTCCGAAAGATTCACCGTCGAGAAAATTTGCTCTTGATCCGTCACCCAATCATCCAAAGTCCCACGCAAAAGCAAACTTTCCCTCATTTGATTAGAAAACGAGAGTTGCAAAACCAGTGTGCCATTAGAGTGTAATTTAACATAGCAATGGGGAAAACCCATAACTTTATCCCTGTATTCCTTGATGAAAATGGACATTAAAGATTACGATAGATCACATAGTTAATCAATTCCTTAAGAAACCGACGATCGTGAAGACTCGTCACCCATTCTTCACCGGGTTGAATCGGTGTTTCATCGGTAATAAAATCGAGAGTATCAAAAATATCAGCCGCTTGGTTAGCCAAATCCCGTGCAACTTTCCAACCATGTTCAATGCTACCACAAAACTGCATTTGCTCCAGAATAAAAGCAATTTGCTCTGGGGTTTTTGCTTCGCGAGGGAGTGCCAAAATTTCCAAAATTTTTTGAGAATAATTGGGATCACTGTGAGTGATGACATGATTGAGCATGAGAGTGCGTTTACCTTCATAAATATCACCACCAATTTCTTTACCATAGTGAGCTAATTGACCCTGCAAATTCAAAAGATCGTCTTGGATTTGAAACGCGATTCCTAACACCATACCAAATCGTGTCCAACCGGCCAAAGGTTCCACAAGGGATTGAGGATTGGCGGAGGGATTGCCGACAATTAAACCAATGCGACAGGGGGTAATAAATGTGTACCAACAGGTTTTTTTGACACACATTTGGAAATAATCTTCATCCGTTAAATTGGCAGTATTATCCGCAACCCAATCCAATTCCATCGCTTGTCCTTCTACCGATTGTTGAGCCATAAGCTCAATTTCTTGTAAAACATTGAGGGTTTTTGTTACTCCAATAGTCGATAAGTTTTCTAGCAACAAACCTACCGCGAGGACGTTGGTGGCATCACCCACATTAATAGCACGAGGGATGCCAATCATTTGATGTAAGGTATTTTTGCCCCGTCGAGACTCGGAACCATCTTCGATATCATCGTGAATTAAGAAAGCATTGTGATAGAGTTCCAATGCTGCCGCTGATATCACAGCCGAGTGTCCCATTCCTCCCACCGATCGCGCTACACTGATGCAAATAGTCGGTCGCAACATTTTGCCTTTGCGGAATGGATAATCAGTTAAGAGATCATATAAGGGAGTATAAGATCCCGATAAACTACGTTTTTTGTCGATAAACTCCCGTATTTTCGCCGCGATCGCGCTACGGGAGGATTCCAATGCTTCATTAATAATAGTTTTGTCAAACATCATGGGAGGTTTGGCCGAGGTTAGTGGTTCCTAAACAACCTGTAGGGGAAACTCGCGATCAAGCTGGGATCACGGAAGTTAGTAGTTAGACTCACAAACCAGGTTATCAGGTAGTTTCCCACAATTAGGGAGTAACAAGCCATTGAGAAACCCAATTGAGAGTTGATTAGTAATTATAACTATAGTGTTGATCTTTCAGAGGTGAAACTTGTGGCACAGGCATCTTGCCTGTGACGGGCTCTGAGCCCGTTCCACATTTACATCTCATTTAAAAATGCTATAGCAACTTACGTTTGGATAATAACACCTTTTCTGCAATTAGCTCTTTGATTTCAACAGTAATCTGTCAATAGTTTATGATTTTAGGGTAGCCCCCAAAAAAATTAGGGGTCTGATAGGCTAAGGCACGACTTTATTCCTGTGCTTATCGCGAAAATCTTAAGTTTTGTTAAAAGTTTATTAAAGACATAAAACTTAACAAAAAATAAAGGTGTATTGGGGATAGGGAATGATATAGTTTTCACAACAGCAAATTCCCTTGTCAACAACATTACCAAAGACAAAAGGCTTATGGCTAACAGCAATCTCGTTTCTACGCTCTATTTTGATGGCGTAGATGACATGATAGACAATATTGCCATGAAAGACTTTTATGTGCAGGAAGCCTTCACTATCGGCGGCGCGGGTAGTTCGACATTCAAAACGGGCGATACTATCAGCTTAAAAGGGGATAATGATAAATATTTGAATCGTATTATTCGCGGCAATCTAGATCCCATAGAGGCGACGAACAACGCGATTGATCCGTACTCTAAATTTGTAGTAACAGTCTTGGCTGATGGCACAATTGCCTTAAAAGCGGATAATGGTAAATATTTGAGTCGTATTATTCGCGGCAATCTAGATCCCATAGAGGCGATGGAGGCGGCAAAAGATTCCATTGACGCATATTCACAATTTAATGTCACCGTATTGGCTGATGGCAAGATTGTTTTAAAAGCGGATAACGACAAATATTTAAGTCGTATCAATCGCGGCAGAATCAACCCCATTGAGGCGACCAAAAACACCTCAGATGTATTTTTTCAATGTGTTGTCTCCTGATATCAATATTTATTCTCTGTGGGCTAATTGAATTTCATCGGGAGACTTAGTGGTAAATTTTAGATAAAAAACCCGATCACGTTCCCGTTGTTCTCAGGAAAAATAGGGCGCAATCGTTATATTTTTGCCAGTGACAGATCCGATTTTGCCACTCTGTTTGCCCTGCCCTAGTCCCCGCGAAAAAATGGCAAAAAAGATCCGAAATCTTAAGGTTTTTTTAAGGAATAAACCGTCCAGAAAAAAGTAAGCTGAGAAAAGTTAATTTATCGTTCATTTTTAGGAGAGAATAGGATGGCTTCGATTATTAATACAACTTTGCCCAGTTTGGGAGTAGGATATGTCGTTAAATTAGGTTATACTCCTCTTGATGGAGTATCTACGCATATTTTAGATCTGCAAGCGGGTCAGTCTATTGGACTGCATATCAGACCTTATATTACGCAGAATATTCTTGTTCTTAACTCTTTAATTAATGGGGGTTGGGGAACTGAAGAAAGACCGACTGGATTTCCCTTTGTTGTAGGACAACTAATCTCCATTATGGTTATTGTTGGTCCGACGGAATTTGAAATCCAGGCGATTCAGGAAGGGACAGGAAAACCACCTTGGATCTATAAATACAAGCATCGTTTACCCGCAGACAGCCTTGATTCAATTCTGTTTCATGGAGACAATGTTGCCATGAAAGATTTTTATGTAGGGAAAGCATTTTAGTCATCCTGTACTCCTAAAACTATCCACAAAGACGACAGGCATAAAAGTGGCGATGAGGGCTTAAATATTTTAGCCTGAAGTTGAGCGCATTCCAGAAACGGCAAAGGTGCTTATGTTTATGCACGGGCATTCCCAAGGTAAATTTGCCTGGAATACGCTCACTTTTTTTCGATTTACAGCTAATATAGCAGAAGAAAGAAGGAAGACGGAAGACAATTAATGGTTTAGGCCCTTAACAAAATGGTAATCGTCTTGGCTGTTGCTATAGTAAACCAGTCCCAGAATAGCGATCCGCATCTGAATCCTTACCTTTTAGCTGGAGAGAATTGGGAAGAGAAAGGGCAGAAATCTTAAGATTTTTTTAAGCTATAAACCTTCAGGGAAAAAGTAAACTGATAAGAGTTAATAAATCCTGAAGATTTAGAAAAAAAGATCATGGCTTCTCTTATTAATGTCAGTCTGCCTATTTTGGGAGTGGGATATGTCGTCAAAGCCGGTTATACTCCATCCCCTGAAGCGGATCAGATTGCCTTGAATCTGCACGCGGGTAATAATATTGGGCTCCATGTCAATCCTCGGGTTAACGAGGGGACTATTGTTCTAAACTCTTTCATTAATGGGAGTTGGGGAGCGGAAGAAAGAGCTACTGGATTTCCCTTGCTTGTGGGACAAGAAATCTCGATTCTGATTATTATTTTACCGACGGAATTTGAAATCCGGGGTATTATTGAAGGGACAGAAGAACCGGCTTGGATATATAAATACCAGCATCGTTTAGCTGCGGACAGCCTTGATGCCATTGAGTTTCATGGAAAAAATGTTTCCCTGAAATACTTGTATGTGCAGCAAGCATTCAGTACAGAATCAGCAGGTAGTTTGACATTTAAAACTGGTGATATCATCGCGTTAAAAGCCGATAACGGTAAATATTTGAGTCTGATTAATCACGGGAACCTAGACGCGATCGCGGCGGGGAGAAGGAGACACAAAAAGAAACACAAAAAGAAACACAAAAAGAAACCAACACACTCCATTAAACCCCAGTCTCAATTTGTAGTAACAGTCTTGGATAATGGAAAAATTGCCTTAAAAGCGGATAATGGTAAATATTTGAGTCGTATTAACCGTGGTAACATAGAGTTGATCGAGGCAGTCAAAGACGAGATTGACACCTATTCACAATTTAGTGTCACCGTCTTAGCTGATAACAAGATTCTGTTAAAAGCAGATAACGATAAATATTTAAGTCGTATCAATCGTGGCAAAATGAACCCCATTGAGGCGGCGAAAAACACCTCAGATGTATTTTGTCAATTTATTGTGATCTGATCACGATATTTACAGCAGATTTATGAAGTACGGCTCATAAACCCCAAATCGGGGCGGGCACGGGGGCACAGCCCCGATTAAACCGTTTTTTTGTGCTTCAGTTACTGGAAAAATGCTGTAATCTCTGTGGGTGAATGGGATTGGCTAAGGAGAGCGACATGATCTGCTTCAATACTCAATTAGTCTCAAAGTTTATGATCTTGTAGAATGAGTAAACGGATTGTTCTGACAACTTTTGGATCGTTGGGTGACTTATATCCCTATATCGCGATCGCGCTGGAATTACAAACCAGGGGTTATGAAGCGGTTATTGCTACCAGTGAGAGTTTCCGCGCCAAGGTGGAATCAGAGGGGATTAAGTTTTATCCAGTGCGGCCTGATAGTTTACCTTGGCAACAAGACAGGGAGTGGATGAAACTATTGATGGACTCCGGGCGGGGAATAGAATATCTAATCAACTACCTTTTGATGCCTCATCTGCGTGCTAGTTACAGTGACATCATGGAAGCAACGGAGGGGGCTGATTTATTAGTAACTCATCCCCTTTCTTTTGCGGGTTCCCTTGTCGCAGAGAAACGAGGCATTCCGAGGGTTTCCAGTGTTCTTTCTCCGAGTTCATTTCAATCAGTTTATGAGTCCAGTGGTGTCTCCAGTTCGGCCTACGAGCGTGGGATGGAATGGGTGACAAAGGATGGATATCAGCGGCAAATGCGTTGGCTGACAAGGTTTTGGAGTGCGCCTGTACGTCAACTGCGTCGCGAATTGGGTTTACCCTCAAGCTATGATCCTTTATGTGAAGGTCAACATTCCCCTGATTTAGTCTTGGCGTTATTTTCTCCTGTTTTGGGAACTCCTCAACCAGATTGGCCGCCTCAAACTCACCAGACGGGATTTGCTTTTTACGATTCCCCAAAGCCCACGCGAGGGAAAGACAAGGTATCTGAGGGGTTATCTCCTCAACTGATGAGATTTTTAGAGGATGGGCCAGCGCCCATCGTCTTTACTTTAGGTTCATCCGCGGTTTTAGCTCCGGGTAATTTCTATTGGGAGGGGGCACAGGCCGCCCATCAATTGGGTTATCGTTCTGTTTTACTGATGGGAGCACAAGCCGATGTGGTACCATCGAACTTATTACCACCGGGCGCGATCGCGCTCAACTATGCTCCTCACTCCCTAATTTTTCCTCACAGTGCGGTGATCGTGCATCATGGAGGGGTAGGAACCACGGGACAAGCCTTGCTTTCAGGCCGTCCGATGTTGATAGTTCCCCATAGTTATGAGCAACCCGATAATGCGGCGCGAGTGGTGCGTTTGGGGGTGGCTCGTCAATGCGATAAAGAAAATTTTAATACTTCCGTTGTGGTGAGGGAACTTGAGGAATTATTGGTCAAACCGAGTTATGCTGGGAACGCGATCGAAGTGAGTCATATTGTGCAAAAGGAAGATGGTACTCGTAAAGCCAGTGATCTTATCGAAGTTTTCCTTTAACTATATTTCAGGGAAATCAAATAGACATCTGCAAAAACTACTGTAGGGTAGGCATCCTGCCTGCCAGGGACCTGATTTTTGGGAGATGTCTAATGAACCACAAAGGCACAAAGGGGGAATTTTCGATTCTTTGTGCCTTGGTGTCTTTGTGGTTATAGCATAGGGAAATCAAAGGAACCACCAAGGCACAAAGAACACAAAGGGGGAATTTTCCCTCACTTTTATGTTAGGGTTTGACTGGACTCATTAACTCAGGAATAAAGGGAAAATAGTCAACCCCAATTAGGTTTTTTTCCTGTTCATTTTCTCTCTCTTTTCTTACCTCTGTGTCCTTTGTGCCTTTGTGGTTATACCATTGGTAAAAAAAAACGGCTACAATATTTTTCTGATGATTTTCACAACAGAAAAAACATTTTTTTGCTTAAGCTTGATATTTCTTCAACACTTGCAATTTGTCGCGAAAGATATCAAGTTCCATATTGTCATCATCGCGTTTCCCTAAAGCCCGTCTTACCTCACCTAAATATAAAGGCTCCGAAACCCCATTTTCAGGATGAATAATAGTACGAACTCGAATCGTCATTTTCTTATCTCCACGCGCGCCAAAACGACCCGGTGAATATAAATCACTCGCGGCTTGTCGCATCGTTGCTTCTAATTCTGATTCGGTAACAGTGGGCGCAACGGCAATAACGGTTTGACTTGCTCCCGTATCATAGACTAATGAATAACGCACAGAACCCGGAACGAGTTGATGGGTAAATAATCCTAAGCCCAAGGCAAAAATTCCCCCCGTAAGTACACCCATAAAACTTGTGACACCTACCAAACGGAAACGAATGCCCCATTTAAGGATAAAGGCAACAATTGTTAAAATGGCAAAGGCAATAGTCGCGATGCCAAACCAGCCAGAATAAGTGATTAATTGAGAATTGGTGAGCATTTTTTAGTGGGAAACGTGAACCTTACAGAAAGAATTATAATAGACATCTCCCAAAAATCATGTCAATCGCGCAGGATGCCTGCGCCACAATAGTTGTTGGAGATGTCTAATGAATTATAGCAACCTCGACGGTTAGGACATTGTTAATAGGCCAAACCATTGATTTTCTTCCTTCCTTCCTTCTTCCTTCTTCCTTCTTCCTTCTGCTATAAGTCACTACAACCAAATTTTACTCGTTTTCATTGCTAACAATAGCAGATTGTTCAGCATTATTGACAGATTCTAAGGCTGCTTTAAGAGTGTGCCAGGTCAATGTAGCACATTTAATTCTAACGGGAAATTGAGCGACTCCTTGCATCACATTTAATTTCCTTAATTCTTTGGGAAATTCGGCTTGACCTTTCATCATCGCTTGGAACTTTTGTACCATTTCTAAGGCTTCTGAGACTTTTTTTCCGGTCATCGCGCCTGCCATTAAATCCGCAGAAGCCATCGCGATCGCGCAACCTTCTCCTTCAAATTTGACATCTTCAATAGTATCCCCGGTCTCATTTAATTTCAGGGTTAATTCAATGGTATCACCGCAACTGGGATTATGTCCCCTTTGGGAACGATGCACCGGGTTAGTTTTACCTCGGTTTTTCGGTTTTTTGTAATGTTCTAATATGACCTGTTGATAAAGGTCGCGTAAATTATCAAGAGACATTGTGATTAGTGATTGGGGATTAGTGATTGGGGATTAGTGATTAGGAATTAGTGATTAGGAATTAGTGATTGGGGATGAGGAATTAGTGGTTAGGAATTAGTGATTATGAATGGGCGATTAGTGATTAGGAATTGGGCAATAGAGAAGTTTCCTTCTTCCTTCTTCCTTCTTCCCTCTTCCCTCTTCCCTCTTCCCTCTTCCCTCTTCCTTCTTCCCTCTTCCTTCTTCCTTCGTTCATTATGATCCTTTTCGGCCGGTTAGGAGATAAGTCATCATATCGCCTTTGCCCTTAACAGAGATAATACCCCGTTCCTCAAAGGTGTACTTATGGGATAATCGCTGATATGTCATAACAGTCACTTGAATCGCACCCGGAACCCCTTGGGACTCCATGCGACTAGCTGTATTCACTGTATCTCCCCATAAATCATAAGTAAACTTTTTCGTTCCAATGACTCCTGCTTCCACCGGTCCGGTATTAATGCCAATGCGAAGACTAAGGGTTTGTCCATCTTTGGTGATGACTTTGGAGATCGCGTCTAACATATCTAAGGCCATTTGCGCGATCGCGTCCGCATGATCAGGGCGAGGTGTGGGAAGTCCCCCCACTACCATATAAGCATCACCGATGGTTTTAATCTTCTCTAAACCATATTGTTCCGCCAACTGATCAAACGCGGAAAAAATCTCATTTAATAACTCAACCAATTCCGCGGGAGATAAATGGGCAGATAATTTGGTAAACCCCGCCAAATCGGCAAACATTACCGTGACATCGGCAAAACTATCCGCGATGGTACTTTCTCCCTGTTTCAGACGTTCCGCGATCGCTTTTGGTAAAATATTTAATAATAATCGTTCCGCCTTTCCCTGTTCTTCTGCTAACTTACTAATATAAGCTTGCTCCTGATCTCGCAACCTTTTTTTTTCCAAACAAGCACTAATACGCGCCTTTAATAAAACCGGATTAAAGGGTTTCGATAAATAATCCTCCGCGCCTAATTCAATACATCTAACAATACTATCAATATCATCTACCGCGGAAATCATAATCACCGGAATATAACGCAGTTTCTCATCAGCCTTGAGATGTTCTAACACCTGATAACCATTCATTTGAGGCATCATAATGTCCAATAACACCAAATCAAAGTCATGGGAGCGCATCAATTCCAAAGCCTCAAACCCATCAGGGGCGACGCTGACATGATGACCTTGACGTTGGAGACGACGGGTCAATAAATCACGATTCACCTCATTATCATCCACCACCAAAATATTACTTTCCTCTGTCTTCATGGTGTTTCCCCTTTAGTGAGAAGCAGATCAATCTTCCCTAACAAACGAGGAAATTCGACAGGTTTGGTGTCATATTCATCACAACCGGCTGCCAAACACTTTTCGCGATCGCCCGCCATCGCGTGGGCGGTGAGAGCAATAACAGGGATATGTTGAGTTTCGGGTTTAGCTTTAAGTTGGCGAGTCGCTTCCCAACCATCCAAAACGGGGAGACTCATATCCATGAGAATCAAATCAGGCATCTTGGAAAGAGCCTTATCCACCCCTTCAGCACCATCGGTCGCGATAAAAACCTCATGCCCCTTACGCGATAACCGCCGTGAGAGCATATCTCGATTCATCTCGTTGTCTTCTACCAGGAGGATCTTAGCCATTTCTATAGTTTTAGACTAAAAAGTGGAGGATGTCGAAGGAGGTGTATTCAAAGTTGTCTGCACCAACTTCTTCACATCACGGAGTAAATGCTGGGAACTATAAGCCCCCTTTTCAATGATCTGAGTCACCCGAGCTCTGAGGTAGAGACGTTCCGTGGGTGTCAAATCCTTGGCAGTTATTACAATAATTGGTATCGAGTAGGCACGATACCGTTGATGTAATTCAGTAAGAAGTTGGAAACCATCCATCTCAGGCATCATTAAATCCAGTAAGATCAGATGTGGTGGTGCTTGTGCCAAGGGGCGAAGGGCTGCTTTACCATTATGAGCTTCCACTACCCTCCAACCTTCTTTTTCGAGGTTACGTCGCAACATTTGGCTGGTAGTAAGATCATCTTCGACAATTAAGATGTAACTTTCTTCCTGAGTGTTCGACGCGCCCTGATCCGGGCAATATTTGTGCAATAAAGCCCCCAGATGTTTACTGTCCACCGGTTTAGTCAGACAATCGGAGGCTCCTAATGCTAATCCTAGACTTTTATTGCCCACAAAGGATAACAAGATGACAGGAATCTCCGCCAGTTCGGGATCGTTTTTTAGTCTTGAGAGAACAGCCCAACCATCCATTCCGGGCATCAGAATATCTAGGGTAATGGCATCTGGTTGTAATTCCTTGGCACGACGTAGGGCTTCTTCTCCGGTTGCCGCGGTGGCAATTCGTAAGCCTTCCCGCGTGAGACTGCGTTGCAGTATATCGCGGGCGTTGGGATCGTCATCAACGACTAACACAGTACCAGATGTGGGCGAATCCGATAAACCCAGATCCCCTTCCCCAAGTTCCTCCCTTTCTCTTGATGTTTCTGTGAGAGATTCCACGATCATTTTGGGGAGTATGACGCGAAATGTCGTTCCTACTCCCATTTCACTTTCTACGGTAATTTCTCCTCCCATCATGCGACAGAAGTGTTGACTAATGGCTAATCCTAAACCCGTTCCCCCATATTTACGAGTGGTACTGGCATCGGCTTGGGTAAAGGGGTCGAAAATATGTTGGACTTGTTCTGCCGTCATGCCAATGCCTGTATCACGCACTTCAAAAACGATGAAAGGACTATGGGGCAATATGAATGGGGGATCATTGAGGGTTTGGTTAATCTGTTCACCTTCCGATCGCGTCGCCTTTGGCGTTTTGAGGACACGATGGGAACCATCAGCCAGTCCCAAGGATTCAGGGTTGAGTGTGGGCACGGCGCGATGCCGCTCCCGCGGCTCTGCGAAGCTATCGGTCATTTCCTGATGAAGGGCGAGGGTAATTGTACCGCGTTCGGTAAACTTGGAGGCATTACTGAGGAGATTTAAAAGAATTTGTTTGACTTTGATTAAATCAGTGTGCATTTTTCCTAAGTCTTGGGGTGACTCAACTTCTAGGGTATTATTATTTTTTTCTACTAAGGGCCACGCGGTTGTCACCACATTATCAATCAGATCATGGATCAGAAAAGTTTCCAGATACATATCCATCCGCCCTGCTTCGATTTTGGAAATATCAAGGATGTCATTAATCAGAGAAAGTAAGTGTTTTCCCGCGGAACGAATTTTATCTAAGTCGGATAAAAAATGATCATAACCTAAGTCTTCTACTTCTTCTTTTAGCATTTCACTATAGCCAATAATGGCATTAAGTGGCGTTCGTAATTCGTGACTCATATTCGCCAAAAAAGTGCTTTTGGCATGATTCGCAGATTCCGCCGCGGCGACGGCATATTGAAGGGCTGCTTCGACTTTTTTCCGTTCTGTGATATCTTCGATCGTCCCTTCGTAATAAAGAAAATTGCCTCGAATATCGCGGACATCGCGGGCATTTTCGGAGATCCAAATGATACTGTGATCGCGACGATACACTTGAGATTCAAAACGGGAAACTGCCCCTTCTTTTTCCATCAGTTCGATGAAGTCTCGACGGCGGGTGGGGTCAACATAAATTTGAGATTGAATGTCGGTAATCTCATGGAGGACTTCACTGGGAGAATTATAACCATAAATCCGGGCTAATGCCGGATTAACATTGAGATAACGTCCCTCTGCGCTACTTTGAAATATACCTTCAATGGCATTTTCAAAAATAGTGCGATATTTTATTTCTGCTTCACGGAGTGCTTCTTCAGCTTGCTTTTGGGCGGTAATATCTCGAAATTGCCACACTCTTCCAATAATTTTCATGCCGATTTTGGAAGGATGGGAAGTAATTTCTAAAATTCTGCCGTCTTTGAGTTTAAAAATGTCGTTACTAATACTCTCTGGCTCCGCGGAGAGTTCCATGACGGTTCTGAGAAAGTTTTGTGGTGATTTTAATTTTTGCAATACTAAAGAAAAGACTTTGGGGATAGTTCCTTGCGATTGATTTTCCTTGTCATTCTGGAAAAATTTTTCTTCGGAAAATCCCCAGAGATTCCTAAATTGTTGATTAAATTTACAGACTTTTCCCCCGCGATCTATAGCTAATATTCCCATATCTGTAGATTCGACGATCGCTTCTACTAGGGATAAGGAGCGTTGTAATTGCAAATTTACTTTTTTTTGTTCACTTTGATTGAAAAAAATCAGGAGAAAACCCTCAGTATCATTATTTTCTTGTTTAATGGGGCTTAAAAAGGTGGCGACATCGAGAATTTTCCCGTCTCGATTAAAAAAGCGAGTATCAAGTTGACAGTAGGGTGTCCCCGTCGCGATCGCGTCGTAAAACTGAGGTTGTACCGTCTCTTTGCCTGTTGTTTCTGTGTCGGATAAATGACTTTTAAGAGAATGTTTTTCGCTGATCCGTTCCCATAGCGGTTGATTTTTTAGTTCTTCTTTTTTCCATCCTAATAAATTTTCCGCCTCAGTATTAAGACTCACCAGACATCCGTGACGATCGAGAAGACAAACTCCAAAATGGAAACTACTCAAAATAATCTCTCCGATCCGAGATAACCCAATAGATAACTCCTTGCTCCTGTCATTGAGGCTTTCTCCCAAAATTTCCCCATCACAGTTATCCTCTTGAGCGAGGAGCTGATAAGACTCACTCACTTGCAAAAGAAAATGCTGCCATTGGGAGACATCATTTGGACACCCCTCGCGGGAAAGGTGAAACTGTTGTAATTGACGTTGGAGGTGTGGATGCAGCATATCGTGTTGGGGATCTGGAATTGGGAAAAGGGGGTTCCGTCGGGTTAATACCTTCTTGCTGTCTTATACTGATTTTTGATTGAGAATCTCCCTTCTCCTCAGAGTTTCGAGCAAAAGGGTGTCATCTTCAGTTTAACCTGCTTATTTCAAAATGCACATCTTTGTACTACCCCCTCTTTCCAGCAATTTTAACATTAGTATAGGCTAATAAAATTATGTTTTTTGTCAATCATCAGTGATTTATATTGCACGCCTAAAAGTTTATCTCCTTTCTGCTCTTGGCGATCGCGGTTTTTTTGAGGAAAAGTCCATCAATTTATCCACACAGGAGGGTGGGAGCGAGTAATTCTAGTTTTATTCTCTGTCCCCAGGTAAGACGACAGATATTACTTTTAGTAGATAGAGACATGGGCACACTGTGACAGCCACTTAAAATTAGTAAAATAAAAGTTAGGAAGAGGGGAAGAATACGTCTGGCTTGTCTTCTCACCCATCGAGGACAAGGGAAAAAAATGGGTAGATAAATCTGTCGGGCGCGATCGCTTATTCCTTTTCGTCTTCTCATAAATTCCCTCAATATTTTTTTTAGCATACCATAATCTGCACTTCTCTTGTCTTTCTCTTTCTTATGGGTTATTCTCCTATTCTTCTATCCTCTTTTCCTCCTCTCTTTTAGCTCTAATTGAGAAAAAGTAAGGGGAGCATACCCAGGGGAAAAAAAACTGTAGTGGTAGCCCCTAGCTCCCTAAATATCTAAGAGCGATCCCGATGCTCGCACTCCCCAAAAATACTTTTTATACAATCGGGATGCTCCCAAACTAAGTGCCTACGCTTTTTTCCTTCTCACATATCATTATCCATTTTGGGAATCCCTAAATAGTTGACTACTCCCTAGGAAAAATGGAGAAAATAGGGAGAATTTAAAAAATCATCATCTAGTAAAAATTTCGTTCCTTCAGCACAATTTTTCAACAAAACGCTAAAAGAACCGGCCCCTAATTTGTCTTGAGGCCACATTCGATAACAAGGAATGTTTGTTAATGTCGATTGATACTCCTTTAAATGAGGAACTTCTACGGGTTCAAAATGGGGAAATTTACTCATTAACCAGCACACGACTTCTTCATTTTCTGCCGGAGAATAAGTACAAGTCATATAAGCTAAATACCCTTGAGGGGCAACAATTTTGGCAGAATTAGCAATAATCCTTTTTTGGCGATTCGCATTATTTTTAATCGTTACCGGGTGAAAACAACCCGGATTTTTTTCACCTTTTGCCAGTAAAGATTGACCTGAACAAGGGGCATCAACTATCACTAAATCTGCGCTTTCTGGTATTTTATCGGCTAAAATTTCTGTATCTAAACTCATTAAAATAGAGGGAGAAATCTGACATCTTTTAAAATTAGATTTAATCATTCCTATCCGTTTTTTAATCACTTCATTCGCTAAAATTAAATCAGGTTTTAACGCCTGCCAAGCAAAAATACTTTTCCCCCCAGGAGCCGCACAGGTATCGACAATGACTGAAATTTTGCCAGGAATACTTAATAACACAGACGCGGCAAAAATCGAAGAAAAATCCAAACAGTAAAAATATCCCTGTTGATGTAATAAATGTTTTCCTGGTTTTTCATTCACATCTAAACGATCAATAAAATCCGGTTGCCAAGGAAGGGGCTTTTCCACAATAAAAGGGGAAATTTCGGGTTTATCTTTAAGCCAAAGGATTGTGGGATTAAATCGTTGTGGCTGAAGCAGACAATCAATAAAAGTTTCCTGTTTAGTTTTCTCAGAAAAGAGATTGTTACTAAGTTTTATTAACAAATTAGAAGGTAGTTTCATCGTTTAGATATTTTTTTTTACCGCAGATAAACGCAGATAAACACAGATAGGGGTTCGGCTTAAGTGATGTGACGATATATGACTAACTGATTTTCTGCTATTTCCAACCAGCCATTTCTACTAATTCGACACAAATTTGATTGAGAAATTCTTGATCTACATACTCCGGTAGAGAAGTTTTTACCGTTTTGATTTCCTCAAAAAGATCCTCTGCTATTTGTTTAACTTCCTCATAAGCAACATCGCCATTTCTGATAGAGAGTAAATACTCGGAATCGCCGACTTTTTTGCGGTTGACATGGAGTAGGCCATCTCTGAGAATTTCTATCCCCATCCGTAGTAAACGAATGCAGTGAGCCATGTGTTTTGAATCATAACCACATTTGCTCTCTAAAGCCTTTCTATTAAGGTTTCTTTCCCTACTCCATTTTTGGTAAGCCTCCCATTGCACGATCGCGTGTCGGTAAGCTTGAGAAACGTGCAGCAACTGAATAAAATCATTTGTCCCTCGGGTATATTCTTGAACTCTTGGCAGTAATTCTTCGGGTAACTCTCGCTGCTTGAGTATTCCTTTATAGTCTATTTTTTCCAGCAGTAAATTTCTTAATTCATCCGCGGGTTCGAGAAATTCGATGCAATCTCGTACTAACATATATAGAAATTCCATAAACGAGTTAATTTCTGCCTTATTTAAAGGCTTATAATTCTCGTCATCTAGTCCAAAATCTTGAGGACTCGGTTTTCTTGACGGAGGTTTGAGTAACCATTTTCTGTGACTTTCTACTCGTTTGATTTGAGCGTAAGCGTAGCCCGCAAAAGATGTCCTGACTTTTTTAGATAAAAAAGCCCCGCGATAAGAAATTAGTTTTTCCCCCGCAGGAGAGAGATAGGAATAAAATTCTTTATCCATCCAAAGGGTTTCTAAAATATTGGGATTATTGTTACCAACTAAGGACAAAAACTTTCTCATTTCATAAATTGTGCAGTCTTTGACTGTATCGAGAATGGGATATAAACCTGTTCCTGGCTCTGTATCCCAGCCCCTATCTTTCTGCTCAATAGTTTTAAATCCGAGATAGTATTCTTTCGGCGCGATAAACACGCCTTTGTAGTCAAAATCTGACTCTTCCCTAGCAGTGCCATAGGCTTGACTTCCTGCCAAAGTTAACAAAATTAATCTCGATTCTACTGTGATTCGATCCATCTGTTACCCTCCGCGATCGTGCTTTTTTTCTGGTAAACCCCCCCGAAACCAGGGCGGTTTCCTTCTCAAATTTTACCATAGCTAAAACCCAAAACTAAAATCTTAATGTCTTCCGGTGGAGCGAAAATTTTTGGGGAGCAGAAAATTGCTCGCGGGACTTAAACAACTTTCAAGCCCAAACCAACCCTAAACTCTCTTTATGAGCCGCTAATACATTGCGATTTTTCTTGATCCCTTCGACAAAACGGAAGGATAGGGCTATCCGAAATACTTATCAGGCTTCAGTAAAACTGTTTAACTTTTGGGTAGCCCACCCCCTTATTATTCCTCCTCCGTTTAAGGTTTGCTATAAAATTAAATTGTCGGCACATAATACTCAAATAAAATGTTGCTAACGGCTCATTTTATCTCTAACTTGATAGGGAGCATCTCAAGGTCCCAAAAAAAACCGTAGTGGGTTGGCGTAGCCTGTGCGTAGCACAAACGTCTCGCTCCCTATTAGATCCCGCCGATTCGAGACGCTCCCACTACCAATTTACAATTAGGAGATGCTCCCACTTGATATTCTCTTAATCCTAACCATCCCTTTGCCTATAGTTAGAATACTTTGATCCTATTTCTATGGTAATAAGTGCTGAATAGCCACTCAACCGTTACTTTTTGAGACCGATTTTATTGATTAATTTATTTAATAACACATATTCCCGATTATCATATTACTTTATATGACAATTGTTTTGGTTAAAGTTAATTTTTTATTGCTATTTTTGGCCTTGTTATGCACAGGACTTTCGATTGTTGTCTCTGTAAGTTTACTAGCTTTAAAGCATTTTTTGTAAAGGATTCTGATCGGCAGTCTAGCCTGATTTTCCCCCTTGAATCTCAACCTATTTCTTTTTATACTTTCCCGTTTTTCGCTAGTCCTCTTATATACTTTAATTTTCGGTCATGGAAGTATTATAGCCTGATTTTTCCTCATTTTTTCTTTAAGTCCAGTGAATGATGTTATACTATATAATATGCCTAATCTCAGCAATGTCTGAGGCAGTCTCGGTTAAAAGTATCAGTCCCTCTTTCAGGTAATCTCACCACAATCCGTGACTCATGGACAACACCAACGACGAAACACTATCTTCTCCCTTAACAATCCGCTCTGTTTTAGTGTGTCAATATCAATCTTGTCTCAGAAATGGTGCATCAGAAGTCCTCGCGGCCTTTCAAGCTATGGACATTCCGGGTTATATCGTGCAAGAGAGTGATTGTCAAGGACAATGTAGTGTCGGCCCCACAGTTCGAGTTATTCCAGAAGAAATTTGGTATTATCGTGTTAAACCCACTGATGTCCCTCTTATTGTGGAACAACATCTTAAGGGGGGTACTCCAGTAGAAGCATTACTCAATCCTCGCATTCACATCCGTTTTTCCTGGTAACTGCGCGAAGCAAGGAAGAGGGAAGAAGGAAGAAGGAAGAAGGAAGAAGGAAGAAGGAAGAAGGAAGAAGGAAGAAGGAAGAAGGTTAACAATTGTCAATTATCAATTGTCAATTATCAATTGTCAATTATCAATTATCCTATCCCCTATCCCCTATCCCCTATTCCCTGTCCCCCATCAAGACATCAGAAAAAACCCAAGATTTGATTAATTGATTGACTTTTTCTGGAACTTCATCATGGGGACAATGACCCGCGTTGATAAAATGTTCCTTTAAGGTAGGATAATATTGCCGAAACTTCGCGCTTCTTTCTCGGCAATTCATCCAAGGATCGCCTTCTCCCCAAATCATTAATAAAGGACATTTTAATTGTTGTAATAGCTCATCCACTTTTGCCCCTTGTTTTGTCCTAAATACCGAAGCAAATACTTGGGATGCACCACGATCGCGCGCCGGCCTATAAATCTCTTCTACCAATTGCTCCGTCACAGCACTTTGATCTAAATAAACCTTTTGCAAGGTTTTCCGAATAATTGACTTTTGTCGCACATATTGAAATAACAAAAAACTGACCAAGTTTTTGCGAAATAAACTCCCTATAACCGAGGAAATGATTTTCTTTAACAAAGGCGGTTCCGGTTTAGGTGTCGTTTCACTAAAAGGTCCAGCACTATTAATTAATACTAACCCCAGAGCTGAACTCGGACGTTGCGCCCCTAGACATAAAGACGAGTAACCTCCCAAAGAATTACCCACGAGGATAACAGGTTTACCAATGACATTGGTAATAAAATCATGCAATTGATCGCGCCATAAATCCCCACTATATTCCCAATTGGGTTTGGCAGAACGACCAAATCCTAATAAATCGATCGCCCATACCTCAAAATCTTTCTCTAATCCAGTGATATTCTTGCGCCAATGATCCGTAGAAGCCCCAAATCCATGAATAAATAACAACGGGGCGCGATCGTGACGAGCTTCTCCACTACGGACATAATAAATAGATTGTTCTCGCCATTGCCAATAAGTCCCCAAGCCGGGAGTGGTTTGTAATTGTGTCATTAGTTACTAACGATAGGTAAAAACACGGAGTCTGGTAACAAAGAATACATCTATTGGGAGAAAAAAAGGTCAGATAATGTTTGCATTTGTTAAACATTTTGATAATCTAAGGATATCAATCAATTTTTCCTGTAATGGATTGAGTATTTTATCACTAAGGGGGCGCAACCATGCCGAGTTTCACCATAGTCAAAAAAATTGATAAAATCCTTGACAAACATCGACATTTTTGCTATAATGCAGTGCTTATGTGTATTATAAGAGGCAAAGAAGCAGCAAAAATATTGAAGATTGAAGGGATATCACGAAAAGCATTTAAAATAGAGTTAGACCCCAATGAAAAGCAACGAACATTAATGGCTAAAGATGCCGGAAAAGGATGTCATGCTTGGATTTGGGGTATTGATCTTTGTCTTAATACTTGGGCTACGGAGACACAGACGTATGACTAGATAGAAAATTATCTCACTAATTCGCAGAAATCGGCATAATTGTCTATAAGGCTACAGAATTCTCAACAGTTTTCCTACTCGGGTGAGAAAGAGTGCAGTCGGGGCGCGTCTTTCCCAGCCATGATTATACCTGTATACTAGACCTATCCACAAAGATATGACTCCCTATGTACTCCCTGAAATTAGAACTCAAACTCAATAATACAGAACGTTCTCGACTTTCAGGATGTGCGGGTTTCTCTCGTTTTGTGTATAACTTCGGTGTATCCCTACTCACCCAATCTTGGCAGGATTTAGAAATTCAAGCCAGTGATTCTCAAAGGTTAGCCGCCATTGAAAAAGTATTTACTAATTTTGTCAAGACTCAAGAACAATATTCTTGGATGCAAAAATATCCTTCCGCCATTTATTCTTCCGCGTTTCGCCATTTAAACCACGCGGTGAGGAGATGGCGTCTTGGTTTAGCCAAGTTTCCTCGGTTTAAATCAAAAAGAAGAGGGGATAGTTTTACCGTGCTGAAAAAGTCCGGTGTCTATCCTGTCAAGGGAGAGAAAATGTTACCCTTTTCTAATCGGCAAATTCTCTATCCAGGGAAAAAAATCACAATTCCAGGGTTAGGGGAGTTCCGATTAAAAAGACCGATTCCGTTTCTCTGTTCATCACAAACTTTTACCGTTTCAAGAACCGCGAATAAATGGTTTGTTTCCTTTAGTTTAGATATCGAAAAAATGCCGCATAGATTCCATGAAGAAGAAGTAGTCGGAGTGGATTTAGGCGTTAAATGTTTTGCTACTTTGAGCGACGGGACTCAAATTCATGCCCCTTTACAATTGAAAACCGCGAAAACCAAGTTAAGTAAATTGCAATGGCGCAATCGTCAGAAAGTGTTAGGAAATCGTCCCTTGGGTGTAAAAGCTTCTAAAACGGCTCAAAAGTATTATCAAAAACTGGCTAAACAGCACGCTCATCTAGGGAATATCAGAAAAGATTTTCTGCAAAAAACCACAACAGAAATTAGTCGGAAGTATGGTCGGATTAGAATAGAAGACTTAAATGTATCAGGAATGATGGCTAATCCGAAATTATCAGCAGCAATTTCTGATTTAGGGTTCTATGAGTTCCGCCGAATGTTAATTTATAAACAATCGGGTTATGGAACTCGGTTAGAAATAGTGGACAGATGGTATCCCTCCTCAAAAACTTGTTCAGCTTGTGGTCATGTTCAATCCATGCCGTTATCAGCCCGCGTCTATAATTGTGGGGGTTGTGGACAAGTTTTAGAGCGGGATCTCAATGCTGCGATTAATTTAAAAAAAGCTCCTAATCATTTAGTACGTCGGGCAACGGCGGAAGTGACGCCTGTGGACAAGAACTCGCCGTCGGGCTTGGTTGAAGCAGGAAGCAAACAACAAAATGCTCGATTCATTGAGATTTGAGCGATTTGTGTAAGTTTTGTGTTGCACTTGATGGAAATTCCAAGTGATCAATCAATTTAGAGGCGGTAAGTTCTACCGTGTCAGCTTGTGGAGAGTCTAAGACTACAGACAGTTGTCAGTAGGACTCTGTGAAGCAGGAAGTGAACACTAAAACTATCTATTTTCAGTTACAACGGTATGTAGGTAGTTTTGGGTAGGTTTCCAAGAACTGTGTGAACCATATCCACCTGAAGGCGAGGGAGTTTTCTCTGTGATTGCTATTTCTCCACGTCCAGTAGGACGCAACTGGGTCACGATTAGTTTCGCTTCTACTCTTTATCTGTGTCCCATTTTAGACCAGCTCCTCGCAGAGGTTCCCCTGGTTTACCGGGCTGAGGTTCATCTAGGGCTTCAAGAAGCGTTAGTCAATGCTGCAAAGCATGGAAACAAATTAGATCCCAGTAAAAATGTGTTTGTGCGTTTTTCCATAACGAATAACCAATATTGGTGGATCATTTCCGATGAAGGCTCAGGGTTTAAAGCACCCTGTTGCTGTCATATCACTTCTTTCCCAGATGAATGTTGTACCAATTCCTCTAACCCCCCCCACGTCGAACAAGAATGTGGGCGGGGGTTATTTATTCTTTATCAGATTTTCGATTCTGTGGAGTGGAACTCCCAAGGAACGGAATTAAGGCTGTGTAAAGAAGTTTCTCATCGATCGCGCTTTCCTTTAGTTTGCTGATAACTGCGAGGCCTCCTTTTGTGCAGGATCGACTGTTTGATGTCCATGAGTGGGACAGGGAGGGGCTGTAATACTCCGATCTAACCAACCTACGGCTTGTTGTAGTCGAGGTATAGCTTCATTGGGTTGCTCTTTGATTAAAAAAACAAGGGCTGCGGAGGCTTGTTCGCCCGCTCTCGCCTGACGGTTAGACTTGAGACGATGCCAGTCTTTTTCGGAAATTGCCAGTCGGTTTGCTAAAGCCTGGGCGAGTTCCAGTGTAGTCAATTCATTGATGTTTGAATTTTCCAGGGTTTGAGGTGCTTGAAGCATCTTCTTTTTCTGCCAAATTACTGCACTATTCTGATATCCTAATATTGATTTCTTCTCTTTGCCATGACTAGGCCTCCTCAACCTTCTCCCCCCCATCCCAGCAATAATGATGATATTGAATTTGAACAAGCTTTAGCCGATGTGGAGCGTCAGTGGGAGTCTCTTGTCGAGCGTTATGCCCAAATCAAGCGCGATCGCGCTCGTCAGGCCGAATTAGAAAATCGTCGCGAAGACATCTGGGAACAAACACGCGAAAACCCCTTACCCGAACTAAAAGAAGAATTAGGACGAATTAAAAGAGAACTCGAAACCATAGAAGTTAACCTCGAAAGTAGTCTCATTTCCTGGGGAAGTCTCAAGGAACCTTTTTGGCAAGCCGTCCGTTTTGGTGGACTAGGTGTAGTCTTAGGCTGGCTCTTAAAATCCTGTGTCCGATAAAATCAGTGATAGGGGATTGGTGATGGGTGATAGGGGATTAGGGAATTGATATAGCCTTTCGACTAAAGATGGAGTATGAACACAAAGACTTATGATATTACCACCAAGGCACGATCGACACTAAGAGAGGAAAGATTTATGGTATAGACTTTCGACTAAAGATGGAGTAGGCTCAAACCCAGTGTTGTCAAGCGTTTTAAGTTTAAATGAATACCTCCTCTATCCAAAAAGTGCTATAATCGACAATTGTTAATCCTCTTCCTTCTTCCTTCTTCCTTCTTCCCTCTTCCTTCTTCCTTCTTCCTTCTTCCTTCTTCCTTCTCCGAGCAATGTTAATCTAGGTAAAGTCGCAATAGAAAAGTTAGCTAAAACTATTAAAAGATGATAGAAACAAAAAGGATTGCACTCATTCTGCGAGACGGCCAACCAGAGCAAACTGTCACAGTGCAAGGTTGGGTACGCACCAAACGGGAATTAAAAGAATTTGCCTTTGTCGAAATAAATGATGGTTCCTGTTTAGCTAATATCCAAATAGTTCTGAACCCGGAGCTCCCTAATTATCAAACTCTCCTCAAACAACTTAACACAGGTGCATCTGTCGAAGTTTCTGGTGTTTTAGTAGCATCTCCGGCGAAGGGACAACGTATAGAATTAAAAGCTTCCACTCTTATTGTTTATGGTGAAGCCGATCCCGAAACTTATCCCCTTCAGAAAAAACGTCATTCTCTGGAGTTTTTAAGAACGATTGCCCATTGGCGATCGCGCACCAATACCTATAGTGCAGTATTTCGAGTACGGAATGCCTGTGCCAGCGCGATTCATCAATTTTTCCAAGAAAGGGGTTTTTTATGGGTTCATACTCCCATTATCACCGCGAGTGACTGTGAAGGAGCCGGGGAAATGTTCGCGGTAACGAATTTTAAATTAAATCAAATTCCCCTCACGGAAAATCAAACCGTTGACTATAGTCAAGACTTTTTTGGCAAACCTTCCTATTTAACCGTTAGTGGCCAATTAGAAGCGGAAATCATGGCAATGGCCTTTACAAATGTTTATACATTTGGTCCCACATTCCGCGCGGAAAATTCTAATACATCTCGCCATTTAGCCGAATTTTGGATGGTAGAACCGGAGATGGCATTTTGTGATCTCAAGGGTGATATGGATTTAGCAGAAGCCTTTCTAAAATATATTTTCAAGTATGTTTTAGATAATTGTCAAGAGGATATGCAGTTTTTCAATGATCGTATTGATAATACCGTTTTAGCCACAGCAGAAAATATTATCAATAATCAATTTGAACGGATTACCTATACCGAAGCAATTTCGGTGTTAGAAAAATCTCCGAAAAAATTTGAATTTCCGGTGAAATGGGGATTAGATTTACAATCAGAACATGAGCGTTATTTGGCAGAAGAGTTATTCAAAAAGCCCACCATTGTTACTGATTATCCCGCCGAAATAAAAGCATTTTATATGCGGTTAAGTGATGATGAAAGAACGGTAAGTGCGATGGATATATTAGCACCAAAAATCGGAGAAATTATCGGCGGTTCCCAACGGGAAGAACGTTTAGATGTTCTGGAAAAACGCATTGAGAAATTAGGGATCAATAAAGAGGATTTATGGTGGTATTTAGACTTACGACGGTTTGGGACAGTTCCCCACGCGGGATTTGGTTTAGGTTTTGAACGAGTAGTACAATTTATGACAGGTATGGGTAATATTCGTGATGTCATTCCTTTCCCTAGAGCTCCTTTAACGGTGGAATTTTAAGAAGGCGTTGCACAATTAAGGGATGATCCCTCGGGGCAATCCCCCTGTGGTTGCCCCCCCAACACCTTTAAGAGCGCGTTGCTGAATTGGGATATGAAATAATCGGGGCAATCCCCCCGTGGTTGCCCCTACCACATTCCTAATTGCTCAAACCCATTCATTTTATTGCTTCTGGCTTCTGCCTTCTGGCTTCTGCCTTCTGGCTTCTTCGCTCTTGCTTTGTGCCTTTGTGGTTTATTCTTTCTGCCTTCTGGCTTCTGCCTTCTGGCTTCTGCCTTCTGGCTTCTGCGCTCTTGCTTTGTGCCTTTGTGCCTTTGTGGTTTATTCCTTCTTCCTTCCTCCTTCCTCCTTCTTCCTTCTTCCTTCTTCCTTCTTCCTTCTTCCTTCTTCCTTCTTCCTTCTTCCTTCTTCCTTCTTCCTTCAGGATTGCCGATCGCGCTGTTGCCAGATGCACAATGGCATCAAAAGGCATCAAGGGATCAAGGATCGAGCCGTAAGTTAAGAATTATTAATTAAGTCAAAATACTTAATCAATCAGGTGATAAGATATATCCGCGAAGGCATCAGAACATAATCCTTAAATAAAACAATAGCTTTTTCCAGATGCCCGACAAGTCTTGATAGGGTATGGGGTGAGGTTGGCAAATTAACTGAGTAACAACAAATAAGAGGAATCATCGTTGTTGTAGCTCATCCCTAAGCCGAATCAAAAGGTCATCGAAGTGGAGTATCTATGCAGCAAGCCTATATTGTTTCAGCAGTACGCACCCCAATTGGTCGTTTCGGAGGTGGTTTAGCCGAATTGTCCCCCGCAGATATCGGCGCCCACGCGATCAAAGCAGCCTTAGCCAAGTCTAACGTACCGCCTGAAGCACTTGATTTATATATTTTTGGTAATGTATTGGGCGCGGGACATGGGCAATTAGTCCCCCGTCAAGCCGCTCTCAAAGCTGGGGTTCCCGCGAGTGTTGATGGTTATCGCATTGATATGGTTTGTTCTTCGGGCATGATGAGTTTGATTAATGCTGCCCGAACTATCGGAGCTGGTGATGCGGATCTCGTCTTAGCCGGAGGCATGGAATCTATGTCTCAAACGGGATTTTATCTCTCCCATCGCGCCCGGTGGGGATACAAATTCCTCTTGGGGGCCCCAGAGCAGTTAAGTGATTTATTACTTAATGATGGACTTACTGATGCTACAGCCTCCGAAGTAATGGGGGTACAAGTCGATCGCCTCTGTGTCGATCGCGGCGTGAGTCGGGCTGAATTAGATGCTGTCGCGGCAGAATCCCATATCCGAGCCGCAAGGGCCACAGAAAAAGGCTATTTCAAAAATGAGATTGCCCCCATCGAAATTAAAGTCAAAAAAGAAACAAAAATTATTGACACAGATGAGGGAATCCGTCCCGACAGTAGCGCCGCGAGTTTAGGAAAATTGCGTCCAGCATTTAACCCAGAGGGAACCCTCACCGCGGGCAACAGTAGCCAAATTTCTGACGGTGCTGCCGCGCTCATTTTAGCCAGCGAAAAGGCAATCAAAGAATATGGACTCACTCCGATTGCAAAGGTAATTGGCGGCACTTTGGCAGGTGGAGAAACCTGGCGTTTCCCTGAATATCCCGTACACGCGGTCAAAAAACTGCTCGAAACTCACAAAATGCAGATATCTGATTTTGATCTGTTTGAAAATAATGAAGCTTTCGCTCTCAATAATATCCTGTTTGAACGGGATTTAAAGGTAGCCCATGATCAACAAAATATCTATGGCGGCGCGATCGCGATCGGACATCCGATCGGTGCCTCAGGTGCCCGTGTTGTTGTCACCCTCCTCAATGCCTTAACTGTAGAGAATAAAACACGAGGTTTAGCCGCGATTTGTCACGGCACTGGTGGCGGAACCGCCTTTGCCGTCGAACGAGTTTAACCAACTATTGCGAGTCAATCTACATCTATCTAGTAATTGATTGACTCTTCAAACATTGACACAGAAATGGAGAAGTAATTATGGTATCCTTGGGATTAGAAGATAAAGTCATCGTTGTCACAGGTGGAAATCGTGGTATCGGTTCATCTATTGTCTCCTTACTCACCGACTTAGGAGCAAAAGTCGCTTATACCGATGTTGTTATTGATGAAGGCAACACAAAAGGCTTAGGAATTAAAGCTGATGTCACCAGTCTTGAGTCGATGGAAGAAGCCCGTAAAATCATCATCGAAAAACTCGGTCCCGTTTATGGAGTAGTCGCGAATGCTGGGATTACGCGGGATAATTTCTTTACTAAACTTAGCCCCCAAGATTGGGATGCAGTAATTAATGTCAACCTCAAAGGAGTTGTCAATACAATTAAACCCTTTATTCAGGGGATGTATGATCAAGAGCAAGGCTCGATCGTCTGTATTAGTTCCATCTCCGGCGATCGCGGTAATGCCGGACAAACTAACTATTCAGCCACCAAAGCAGGAGTTATTGGCATAGTAAAATCCTTAGCACGCGAAGCCGCTCGGAAAAAAGTTCGAGTCAACGCGATCGCGCCCGGTTTCATCAATACAGAAATGACAAAAGCCGTCCCCGATAAAGTCAAAGAAAAAATTTACGAGGAAATACCTTTCCGTCGTTTTGGTGAACCCGAAGATATCGCGTGGGCAGTCACTTATCTCTTATCTCCCGTCGCCAGCAATTACGTTTCCGGGGAAGTTCTCCGAGTAAATGGAGCCCACCACACCTAATCGGAAAAAAAACTAAGGTAAAGAAAATTTCCGTAAAAACTATTCATGGTTCAAGTATAGATTCTGGTGTAAATACCCCATCCATTATGAGCCATGAATGAAACCCAGATCAATCCCTAATATGGAGGGAAAAATGACGAATTCTAATGTCAATAAAGATTGGACTGATATGGCAACAGATGTTGTCAACACCTGGACAGAAACCGGCAGCTTAATGTGGAAAAGCTGGTTTGATTTAATGAGTGCAGTCCCCACAGCTACCAGCAGTAGCCATGCCGTTCCCGAATTACAAGATGCCACCACAAGATTTTTAGATAATCGGGAATTAGTCATAGGCTTTCTCAAACTATCCGTAGACGCGTGGAAAAATATTTTTCCCAAAATTGAAACAGGAGATGACTGGCAACAAGTCTTAACTAAATCAATTGAACAAATGCGCGATCAATTCAGCAGTTTCTCCACAGGCGCGATGAAAGTTAGTCAGGATACTTCTGAATTATGGCAAGTTTATCTCCAACAAATGCAGAAATTTAACCAGCTTTGGGTAGATCCCTTGGGGGTATTTACCCAAACCTTTAGTCAGGCTGCAACGGGCAAACCTTCTGCTTTAATTGAACTCAATAATCTTTCATGGAATCTCCTCTACGAAGAAAGTTTTGGCTCTTTGATGCAAACCCCTTTACTGGGACTGCCGAGAGAATTTAACGGCAAAATTCTCCAAGGTTTTGAAGCTTGGAGAAATCTCTACAAAGCTAGTATTGATTATCAAATCGTTTTAGGAGATATTCAAGTTAAATCCTTTGAAGCTTTGATGAAAAAGCTAGTTTCCTTAACGGAGTCAGGAAAAACAGTCAAAGACTGGCGTGAGTTTCAGACAATCTGGAGTGAAGTCGCCGATGATGTCTTTGAAAAAGCATTTTTTGATGAACATAATCTCAAAATTCGGGGTAACTTCTTAAACTCGTTGAATTATTATCGCATTCAACAACAAGAGTTAATGGAAATTTCTATGAAGATGACGAATTTACCCCTTCGGACTGAAGTGGATGAAATTCACAAGAATATGTATGAGTTACGCAAGGAAGTTAAGCGTCTCAAAAAAGTAGTAGAAAAATATGAAAGTAATCAACCGCCATTAGTCGTGGAAAGTGAAGCCTTAACGGTGAGTAGTAAACCGTCCAAGAGCAGTAGTAAACCCTCTAATACGGGAGGAGCGAGTAGTTAATTGAGCGGTGATGATACCCTGATTTTCGGCTAATTCAGAAGCCCTACAGTTAATCGGGAATAATGATCACAAAAAGCCACAAATTCTAACTAAAAATTTAGGGAGTTATCTCAAAATTATGCTACCTTTTTTAACTCAACTACGCTTTGAAGATGCGGCCCATGAATATATGGACATCTCCAAGAAAATTCTCAAGGGATTAGACAATTTAAGTCGACTGCGGGAAGAAGATATCGAGAGTGGTGTATCACCCAAAGAAATCGTCTATCAAGAAGACAAAATTATCCTCTATCGGTTTAAATCTCAAGTCGAGAAGCCCTTTCCTATCCCTCTATTGATGGTTTACGCGTTGGTAAATCGTCCCTTTATGGTAGATCTAGAGGAAGGACGATCTTTAGTAGCCAATTTGCTGAAATTGGGATTAGATGTTTACTTAATTGATTGGGGTTATCCCACTCGCGCCGATCGCTGGTTGACGTTAGATGATTATATCAATGGTTATGTCAATAATTGCGTTGATTTCATTCGTCAGCAACATAAATTAGACAAAATTAATATCTTGGGTATCTGCCAAGGAGGAACATTTAGCACCTGTTATAGTTCTCTTTACCCAGAAAAAATCAAAAACCTAATTGCGATGGTTGCCCCCTTTGATTTTTATCAGAAAGAAACCCTCTTGAATATGAGGGGGGGTTGTTCTTTGGGATCTGAAGCGGTAGACGTGGATCTGATGGTAAAAGCTTTAGGAAATGTACCCGGAGAGTACCTGAATTTAGAGTTTTTGATGCTGAAACCATACCAGTTAGGTTATCAGAAGTATCTTAATTTTCCCGATATTATGGAAAGTGAAAATAAATTAACCAGTTTCATGCGAATGGAGAAGTGGATTTTTGATAGTCCAGATCAAGCCGGGGAAACCTATCGTCAGTTTATGAAAGACTTCTATCAAAATAATAAACTGATCAAAGGAGAAGTCATGATTGGGGATAAACGGGTTGATTTAAAAAATGTCACTATGCCAGTTTTGAACCTTTATGCTGACAAGGATCATTTAGTTCCTCCAGTTTCCACCCTGGCTCTGGAAAAATATATATCCTCGAAGGATTATACTGCCCAGGGTTTCCCTGTGGGACATATTGGGATGTATGTGAGTGGAAAGGTACAACGCGATCTTCCTCCTACGATTGTTAATTGGTTGAAACAAAGAGGATAATTTTAGCTCCGGTTGCTGCTTAACCATTATACAGCAGTTCCTGCGGTTATGAAACACGGTAGGGACACGGCAATGCCGTGTCCCTAGGCTCAATAAATCTAAAACCTTTGCCAAGCAAGACTTTCAGAGGGAATCTACCTCCAAAGCTACCATTTTTCTCGCGGTGTGGCATCTAGGTTCGTTTTCTGGACTTATTCAGCAAACCCTAAATATTTAACAATTTTTTTCTTGGTCCTATGAGCGAGGAATTCAGCTAAGATTGATTGGGCGATTGAAACCCGGGCTACACAAACAAAGTCCGTCTTCGGAGACGGAAGAAATTCAACCCGCAAGGCGGGTTTCGTCTGTGCCGATCACTGTTTCAACCGCCCGGTCTTCTTTCATAACAAAAAACCCTCGCAGTATCACTTCTGAGGGATTTTATCATTGACAATTCAATGCAGTCGATCAAAACTTTCATTTTGATACTACTTGACGGCTGTACCTTTCGCTTCGGCTGTTTTCCGCATTAGCTCAAAGTAACCTTCCCAAAATTTCTTTTGGGTTTCCAAGGAAAGCTTAATGGCTGTTTCTTGCGCTTCTAGGTACTGAGTGACTAATTGTTGTTGAACTTCTACGCCTTGGCCTAGGTTTTCTGGCACTTTAAAACTATTAGCACTGGGAAGTGTTGAGAGCCATGTGTCAACAAATTTCTTTTGCCACTCGGTAAACTGCTTTTGGTAGTCTTCAAAAATTTTTGTATCCATAAATATCCTACCGCGAAATACCCCATTTTTGACTGAACGAGGAGGAAGAAGGGCGGTTTATACCACTTCCTTAGTTTCAAGTCTCGGTTTTTGTCGTGGATAGGAAAACTGAGCTAAACCTATCAGATTTTTCTGGCTTTGTTCTTCGGCTATCATTATAAGATCAAATTTGGGAAATTTGATCTTTTATTAATGTTAAAAAATGCTAAGAATTGTATCTTATCGGTACTTAAACAAATTCCCAGCCCAAACAGATCCCAAACTGGCTTGATCAGCAGAGAATAGGTGTGTAAATAACGCCTTCAGCCATGACATTATCGCGATCGCGATAACGGCGATCATGCCTGCGCGCGAATTAATCTAATTTTTTTGACATGATAGCAACCGCAAGGGCGGTTGCTATAGTACTGATTAAAGATCGCCTACTCAAAGAAAAACGTCAAACCTCAAGGATTGAATTTGAGTTCAGCCTTAAACACCTCATCCTCAATGCTGTGTTGGAGATGGAAACCAAGTTTTTGACACAAATGTTGCATCTCGGTATTTTCTGGATGAATGTCCGCGCTCAAACTGTTGAATTTCTCATCACGCGCAACTTGAATCAAACGACTCAATAATTCAGTTCCTAAACTTTGGTGCTGATAGGGATCGCTGACTAGCATACTAAATTCCGCGTCCTGGGAACCATGTAATTTACTCATACGCGCTACCCCTAACATTTCACGATCACCCGTGTCAGGATTTGTTGACTCCGCGATCAGAGCCATTTCTCGGTCATAATCGATGAAACATAAGCGGGTGAGACGTTCGTGAGAGATGCGTTGACTCAATTTGATGAGATGGAAATAACGTAAGTAGATGCTGCGATCGCTAAGGGTGTGGTGAAACTTGATGGCCAAAGGTTCATCTTCTGGGCGAATGGGGCGAATTGTGACAGAATGTCCATTCTGGAATTGCCAAGAGGTGACATATTGAATGGGATAGGGGCGAATGGCCGTCCGGGGCAATGTGGCTTCTGTCATGTCACTAGAATGCAATACCACACGGGCATCTAAAGCAATTAAGCCATCGGGAGAGGCTAATAATGGATTAATATCAATTTCCTTAATCCAAGGTTGTTCTACCACTAATTGGCTGAAACGTACCATTAATTGCTCTAGTTCGGCCAGATTCACTGGTTGCCGTCCCCGCACTCCCTTCAGGGCTTGATAAATTTTGGTGCGCTCCATCTGACGGCGTGCGAGGGTTGTATTTAAAGGGGGAAGGGCCAGAGCTCGATCTTTAAAGACTTCCACCAATTGTCCACCAGTACCAAATAACAAAACGGGGCCGAATTGGGGGTCGATACTACTACCGATGATGATTTCGTAACCCTCTATTTTAATCATCGGCTGGACTGTGACACCCATAAAATCATTGGCCTTCGCTTTTTCTGCTACCGCATCCGCGATCGCGTGATAGGCGTTGCGCACCGCGTCTGGGGTTTTTAAATTTAACTTTACCCCCCCCACATCGGTTTTATGAGTGATGGTTTCGGAATATAACTTGAGCACGACGGGATAGCCAATTTCCGTGGCAAGGGCGATCGCGTCTTCGGAGGTAGTCGCGATCCGAGTATCTACGGTGGGGATCGCGTAACAGGCTAACAGTTGTTTTGATTCAAACTCCGTTAATAAAGTGCGCCCAGACTTACGCACAGATTCGATCAGGGAATGAGCCTGGGGAATCTGACAAATTTCATCGGTACAACTGCCCACATCGGAACCCAACATCGGGGTTTCGTAGAGTCCGTCCAAGTTCTTCGCGTACTTCCACATATAATTAAAGACGTGGGCCGCCGTATCAGGGAAGGGGAATGTATAGATATGCGCCTGATTCAGAATTAATTCCCCTTCGGAAACATCAGCCCCACCCATCCAACAGGCTAATACGGGTTTCCCTTCAATGTGGCCATAGTCCTTGAGCAGTTGCGCGATCGCGGTAGGATCAGTCATAGCTTGAGGGGTAAGGATCACTAATAAACCATCACTATTAGGATCTTTTGCTACTAATTCTAAAGTTTTGGCATAGCGTTGAGCATCCGCGTCCCCCAGAATATCGATGGGATTATGGAGACTGGCGGCTGGGGGTAAAAATGTTTTCAGTTGGGTAATGGTTTCTGGGGAAAGTTCCGCTAAGGCTCCCCCTTCGGAGATCAATGCGTCTGTGGCTAAGACTCCGGGGCCTCCCGCGTTAGTGACAATGGTGAGACGTTTACCTTTGGGACGCGGTTGTTTGGAAAGGACTTCCGCCATATTAAACAAATCGTCAATGGTATTGACTCGCAATACTCCACAGCGACGGAAGGCCGCGTCTAAGACATCATCACTACCCGCGAGGGAACCGGTATGGGAGGCCGCGGCTTGAGCCGCGGCCTCGGTGCGACCGGCTTTAATGACAATAATAGGTTTGGTGAGTGCTACTTCCCGCGCCGCGGAAAGAAATGAACGAGCATTGCCAATGGATTCCATATAAATGACAATACTTTCGGTTTGGGGATCGTCTCCTAGATAATAAATCAGGTCCCCCCAGTCCACATCTAACATGGAACCGATGGACATAAAGGCACTAAATCCCACATTTTCACGAAAACTCCAATCGAGGATCGCGGTACAAAGTGCTCCACTTTGACTGATAAAGCCGACATTTCCAGGCTGCGCGATCGTACTGGCAAAAGTCGCGTTTAAACCTGTCGGGGGGTTCATGACACCGAGACAATTGGGACCAATAATCCGCATTTTGCCCCGTGCAATGTCTCTAATTTCTTGTTCTAGCGCGATCCCTTCGGGGCCAATTTCTTTAAATCCCGCGGAAATAATAATCGCGCCTTTCACCCCCACGGCTTCACATTCACTAATGACTCCTGGCACAGTCTTGGCGGGGGTGACAATAATGGCTAAATCAACGGGATCGGGAACCGCGGCGATCGAGGGGTAAGCTTTGATCCCCAAGACATTAGATCGCTTGGGATTGACCGGAAAAATCGTACCACCAAAGGGAGTAGCAACCAAATTGGAGAGGATGGTACGCCCGACGCTTCCTTCTTTTTCCGTTGCCCCAATTACGGCAACGCTTTTAGGAGAGAAGATAAAATCAAGGGGCTGGCGATTGTAGCGTAGGACATTGTGTGAAGGATATTTCATAATTAAGACAAAAGGGTTTGTTGCGATTCAATTGACACTCCCACCCCTGGTTGGAGTGGGATTCTTGGTTCTACGACTAACCTTAACCTGCGTTGATTTCTCAACACAAACCAGAGGGTCTGTCTCCCCAAGCGTTTTAATTCCGGTGTGCCCCACCGTATTTTTTATCCCTAAACCTTTTGCCAAAAGATTCTTTGCTGCGTTCAAATCACGATGTTCAATCAATCCACAATTCGTGACACGGATTAAAAGGATTACACAGATTACACGGATTTTTTCCTCCGATGTGAAATGAGGGGGTACTGACATTACATGAACGCCATGTATTTTGGCAAAATAATCTACCCAAGTCGTGAACATATACCATGCCACATCAGAGATAGACTTAGCAAGTTTATGGTTTCTCACTAAATTAGATACTTTGAGGTCTTCGTAGACTATCGCATCGTTAGATGCTACTAACGTCCTCGCCGTTCTTACAGCAAACTCTCGACGTTGCCTACTGACTCTTAGGTGTTTCCGAGCCATCTTATTGATGGCTTTTTTTCTGTTTTTAGAGCCTTTCTTTTTCTGAGATACTCGACGTTGCAATCTTTTCAATGATTTCTCCGACTTTCTCAAGAATCTCGGATTTTCTACTTGATTTCCTTCTGAGTCGGTGTAGAAATACTCTAAGCCCAAATCAATCACAACGGCTTTACCCGTTGGTGATTGTGGCTCGGAACGTTCTACATCAACTAAAAATTGGCAGTAGAATCCGTCGGCTCTTTTCACTACTCGAACTCTTTTGATTTGAGAGAGTTGATAGAAGCTTAAATCACGAGAACCGATAAGCTTAAAACTTCCTGCTTTAAATCCATCAGTGAATGAGATCCTTTTTCTATCTTCTGCCAGTTTCCATCCCGTTTGCTTGTATTCGACGGAGCGTCCACGTTTTTTGAACTTGGGAAACCCTTTCTTAGAGGGTTTGCCTTCTTTACAATTGGCAAAAAAACGAGAAATTGATAGCCACGCTCTATCCGCAGATGATTGTCTGGCTTGAGAATTTAGCTTAAGAACCCATTCATACTCTTTGGCGAGAATCGCACAAGGCTTCTGAAGGTCATTTTTGTCAACCCCACGATTATCCATCCAGTACCGCAAAGCTTTATTACGAACAAAATTGGCAGTACGAATTGCTTCCTCGAGCAACTCGTACTGCCAATCTTTTCCTTTTAACTTCCCCTCTAGTACCAACATGACTTTTGTTTTGGGTTTTGATATAGTTTTACACCGATCATACTAAATTTGCCACTGAATTTGACTGCCCCGTCATGAGCCGCCCTTTCATCCCGACCCCTTTGCCCCCCTCTGCGGGGGGGGTTGGGGGGCGGGGAGGGCTTTCAGGGATTATTCTGTAATAGTTACTTTCAAACAGGGATCGAGAACCTCAGCAAAGACCCGATGATCTAGCTTTCCAGCTCACAGTATATCTATAACGCGCAATTGCGGGTTGTTTTTGTCAAAAATGGTAAACATATCGTCCCCTTTGAGGGGCGTGAGCATCAGTGGGTGTGCCAAATAAATTACACATTCGAGCGGGCTGAAAACCTTATCTAGCAAGGCAAGACTGTATAATTAATTCTGCACGGATACTTATATCCTTTCAGTGTTTGTCAGTCTTTGAAGTCTTCCTCGATACTATCGGTGGAAAAATTCTTCCGTGACGGGAACTTATTGATCTGGCATGGGGTCTATCGCTCTTAAAAGGATCTAAGTCTGCACCTGTTCTCAACAAAACCTTCCGAGCAGAGGCAGGCCCAGACAGAGGAAAAGACCGGGCGGCTAATTTTTACCCAGGGAAATTATAAAAAGAGGACAATGCAAAAGATTGTTGTAAAAATACTAGCCGCAATTAAGGGTTGTATGGTAAACTTCCAAACAATTCGTTGCTCTACTCTGATTTGGGAGGGACAGTCATGGAATCTAATGTAACTGGGAATACAAGTCGAGTTGCCATTTACTACATAAAGATTGTACTTGCACTTTCCTACTCTCAACAGATATGTTAAATAGCGTTACAGCTTATACCCGCCGGGTCAATTAGGTTCTCAACTAAGCATCAGGATACCAATGGTGGTTTCCTGTAAACGTAAAAGTGTATTGTATAAAAGTCTTTCAAGATTTAAGGAGGAGCGTTAAATGTCACAGGTAACAAATCCATCAACAGTCAACTCAACTTTGCCTGGTGGTAGTGTAACCCAAACAACTTTGCCTGGTGGTGGTGTAAATGTCATAGGTACTCCAGGGGCTGATAGAATCCAAGGAAGTGCACAGCCTGATGTTATCCGTGCTAACCAACTCGATGATGTCGTTTCTGGTGGTGGCGGCAATGACGATATTCGCGGTGGTAAAGGCAATGATAGTATCCTGGGTGGAGACGGTGGCGACACTCTTAGAGGCGACCAAGGAAATGATACGGTTGATGGTGGGACCGGCAACGACTACATCTTGGGTGGCCCTGGCAGCGACTACCTCAGCGGTGGAGACGATCAGGATACTATCTATGGTGGTCAAGACAATGACACTCTAAGTGGTGGTAATGGTGACGACCAGCTCTATGGTGATTCGGGTGACGATGTTATCCTCGGTGATGCCGGAAACGATACCCTCTATGGTGGTAAGGGCAATGATACCATCAATGGTGGTTCTGGTGATGACCTGATCTATGGAGATAAGGGCAATAATCTCCTCGCCGGTGGTGCGGGTAAAGACACCTTTGTTTACAAAGCGAATAATTTAGGCAATGAGCTCGACAATATTGTTGACTTTGTTGTTGGTGAGGATAAGATCCGGTTGGCTGGCTTTGGCAACTTGAGTGCTAGTAACGTTACGATCGCGGATAATGCTGTACCAGTCCCAGGTCAAGTTGTTTATGACTCGGCTCGTGGTCAACTTTATATCAATGGTCAATTGGCGATGCAATTGAATGGTGCTCCGAAGCTCACCAGTAGCAGTTTTGAGTTTTTCTAAGCTCTCTTGTAGAACTGATTGTAAGTCAAAAGCTAATCGTTTCTACAAGTAGAATTTTTAGAATACTTTGTACTCTGTACACCCACTGCATTCTCCAGTGGGTGTAATTTTTTTGGGATAAGATCAGTAAAATGCAGTACAGTATATATAGGTTTGAAAGATGAATGAGAATGAGGATCGATAAGTCTATTCAGTTAGCTGAAAGTTATTTAAGGAAGGGACAACGAAGTGAGGCGATCGCGCTTTGCCAGAAAATTCTCTCTTCACAAACGCAGAATGCCGCGGTAGTTTATAAGATTTTAGGGGAAGCTTTGGAAGGGGAAGGCGCGATCGAAGCCGCCCGACAAGCTTATATTAAGGCTGTGAAGTTACAACCAAAGTTGGTGGTAGTCTGGGCTTTACTCGGTCAATTGTATGCTGATCATGGTTGGTTAGATGAGGCGATTTTTCATTATCAAAGGGCTCTGAAATTAAATCCCAAGTGGGCTCAAATTCATTATCATGTTGGGACTCTTTTTTATCGTTTAGGGAAGTGGGATGACGCGGTGACTTCCTTTCGTCACGCGATCGCGCTTAATTCTAATTATTATAATGCTTATTTTGTTTTGGCTGTGGTATTGGAGTTACAAGGGAAATTTGAAGACGCGGTTAAGTGTTATCGTCACGCGATGACTTTGCCGGATCAGAATCGGGTAGAAGCTTATAATAATTTGGGCGCTCTCTTGTTGAGTCTAGGGGATGTTGATGGCGCGATTTCTGTGTTAGAAGACGCGATCGCGCTTAAGCCAGACTGGGCTAGTCTTTATAATAATTTAGGTAGGGCTCTTTATCAGAAAAAACCGGATGACGCGATCGGGGCTTATCAACACGCGATCTCTTTAGATCCTCAGATGGTTTTAGCTCATCATAATTTAGGTAAAGCTTGGCAATTTCAAGGGTTACATAGTGCCGCGATCGAGTGTTTTCAACAGATAATCAAACTTAATCCTGAGCATATCGGAGCCTACACGGATTTGGGCTTTTCGCTCATGGCTTTGGGGAAAATTCCTGACGCGATCGTGTGTTTTCATCGAGCCATTAAACTTAAACCCGCTTTTGTCGAATCTTTTTGCCATGAGGCGAGTCTTTTGGTTGATACAGATGAGTTAACTTTAGCTAAAATCGCGTGCGGCAAATTTCTCAACGCGTTAATGAAGGAAGAGGGAAGAGGGAAAAAGGAAGAGGCAAGAGGGGATGAGTTGTTGATTACAGGAAAATCGGCTCAGGATGAAGAGAGTGATTTGCCATTGAGGATTGATGAAATTTGCTTTTATTTAGGACAAACTTATCTACATTTAGGTAATGCTTTAGTTGAATATGGTGGATATCTTCAAGCCGAAAGTTATTATCAAAAAGCTTTACAAATTCAACCCAAAATAAAGGAAATATATGGTAATTTAGCTTATTGTTTGGCAAAAGAAAAACGGTATAATGCTGCTACTATTGTTTATAAAATGGCATTAGCTATTCAAGTAGATTCCTCTCAATTGTATTTTGAATTAGGACAAGTTCTGGAACTTAGTCAACAATGGGATGGTGCTATTAATTATTATGAGAAAGCTTTTTCTTTATCGGCAGAGCCTTATCCTACAAGCAAAGTTATATATTTTAAAGGTGATATTAAACCCCCTCAAGACTTTTATTTATCTACATGGGAATGGCTGATTAATGTCAATAATACTAATAATAATTATGTCAATATTATTTGGGAAGATATCAATAAACCTTCTGAATTACATCCCGAAGCAGAAGAATGTGGCGGTTTAAGTTGTGGGCCTTGTTTAAAAAAAATTACGGAATTGTTTAAACCGATTAATTTAGGTTGGAATATTTATTTTTGTTCTCAAAAGGATGAGATTTCTCTTCCCTATCCTAGGACTTTTGTCGCGACAATTCCAGAGGGGAGAGCGTGGATTGTGCCTCAACAAAATTATTGGATGATTTGTAACGCGATCGCGGTTATTACGCCGGATAATTATCTGTTAGCCGACTTATCACGGGATTATCCGGGGAAATTGCCTGTTTGCCAAAAAAATGATCCCGCGAAACATCGTGTTTTTGAGTTAGATGCTTTTCCTCCCTTAGAAACCATTGATGGCAATGTTGCTATTTTATCGGGATTATCGGGTAATGTTTATTTTCATTGGATGGTGGATATTTTACCACGAATTGAGTTATTACGTCAAGGGGGTTTTGACTTAGAAAAGATTGATGGGTTTGTGGTGAATAGTTATCAACAACCTTTTCAACGGGAAACTTTAGGGCTTTTGGGTATTCCAGAGGACAAAATCATTGAAAGCGATCGCGTTCCCCACATTAAAGCGAAACAATTAATTTGTCCGTCTTTCCCAGGGGATTTAGGTTGGCCTCCCCCCTGGGCAATACATTTTTTACGGAGAGAATTTTTTGGTAAAATCACCTTAAAATCGGGCTACCCGGAACGGATTTATATTAGTCGAAGTAAAGCGAGATTTCGGAAAGTTTTTAATGAAACAGAGGTAATTGAGGTTTTAAGTCACGCGGGTTTTGTTCCGATTTGGTTAGAGTCTCTTTCCTTTGAGGAGCAAATCGCCCTATTTACCCAAGCAAAAATGATTGTTTCTCCTCATGGAAGTGGTTTAACAAATATAATTTTTTGTCAAAAAGGCACAAAAGTGATAGAATTGATGTCTCCTCATTATATAGGTCATTATTATTGGGGAATCAGTCATACCCTTAAACTGGAACATTATTATTTAACAGGAGACGCGTTTGAATGTTATCCTTTACGAGAATTAATGTATCAAAATCCTCTGACTGAGGATATTTGGGTGAATTTAAGTTCCCTGGAAAAAATGCTGGAAATGATCCTCTAACTCAAGTTGGTAATTAGAAAAATACACTACAGATCAAGCTTGTTTCTGTGTAACTCATCAAATTGATAGTTATCTGGTAACAAGCCAGAAACCAGGGTTTTAATCCTATTACCTATTACCTATTACCTATTACCTATTCCCTATTACCTATTACCATGCTAAATTCACGATTAGAGATGAAATTACCGATTCACGAAACCTTTCAAAGTACGATTCAAGGAGAAGGATATTGGACAGGTGTTTTAGTTGATTTCATTCGACTCGCGGGTTGTCCTGTGGGGTGTTCATGGTGTGATACAGGTTACGCAAATGGCGGGAAAAATTTACCCAATGAATTATACACGATCGCGGCATTATTAAAGGAATTAAAATCACCAAGAGTCGTAATTAGTGGGGGTGAGCCTTTTATTCATAAAAACTTACCCGACTTAGTACAAGCATTATTAGAAGAGGGTAAACAGGTGAGTATTGAAACCTCTGGCTCCCATTGGCAAAAAGTGTCAGATCAAGCTTGGATAACTCTTTCTCCCAAAGAACATATTAATCCCAAATATCCCGTTAAAGAAGAATTTTGGACAAGAGCTAATGAAATTAAATTAGTCATTAGTACAGGAGAAGAACTTGATTTTTATCGAGAACACTTAGCAAAAACTGGTGATATTCCGATTTATTTACAACCGGAATGGAATGTTTGTCAACAGATAATTCCCGTGATTCTGGAATTATTAAAAAAGCATCCTAGTTATCGGTTATCATTGCAAATTCACAAATTTATCGGAGTGCAATAATATAAAGTATCGGCTTATCTCTTGAGTTTTTCACTCCAATTTACATGGTCGGTCAAGACATAAATATTATTGGGTATATCGGAAAAATTATTCTTTATTCCTCTTTTTCTGATCCTTATTTCCAACTAAATAAAAGCGTAACTCCCGCCATCGCGACTATCACCCCCAAAACAGCCCTGATTGTCACTTGATCACCCATCCAAACCGCAAAAGGTAACACAAATAAGGGACTGGTAGCCATTAAAGCTTGGGCAATGCCCGCCGCGGTAAATTTGAGCGACATTTGCTGTAAATAAATCAATAAATAGTCGAAAAAAGTCCCAAATATCACAGTCCATAAAACTTTTTTAGACTGTAAAGGTTTTAACAATAAACCGACATTTGGGGCTTGGGTAATTAACCAAAAAAACAGCAAAACCTCCCCGACAGCAACTCGTAATAATGTACTCCATAACGGAGTAATTTCTGTATTTACTAAGGCGGCACGAGATAAAATTACACCGATCGCTTGTGCTAACGCGGCTAATATCCCAAACATTACACCTCGCCATTCTAACCTCTCATTTTTACCCGATACTCTTTCCGTAATTACCCATCCTACCCCTAAAATAGTAAGCATTATTCCACTCCAAGCACTCATTTTTAATTGCTCTTGTAAAAAAATTAATGCCAGGATAGCCGCGATCGGAGGTGCTAACATTCCTAATAATAAAGTCCGTCTTGCACCTAAACGATTTAAGGCACTAAAATAGACAGTATCTCCAATCCCAACGCCGATCGCGCCACTCAACAATAACAGTCCCAAGGAAACCGGAGAAATTGATATCAGTAACTTATCTGAGATGAGAATGGTAAAAAGTAACATCAATATCGCGATCGCGCCCTTAAGGAAATTAAGGAATAAAGGGGGAAACAGTTGTCCCAATTTTCCAAAAATAACCGTTCCCAATGCCCAACAAAGGGCCGATTCCAACGCGGCGACTTCACCAGGAAAATTTGTCAAAAATATAGACAGATCCCACATCGGTTTGCTAATAATAGAGAAACGACATCTGTAAACGCGAAGCCTTCGCGGCAACCCTTCTGTTTTATCACTCAGGTTGATCGGAGAACGCGATCGGGTGCTCCATATATATATGCAAGGGCAGACTACAAGCCCCGTGAGGGGACTTGTATAATTCTTTTCGTGAATTGATATCCCAACTCAGTGATCCTTCCCCATGAGATTTAATTGATAAAATGTAAATAATTTAACAGTCTCAGGGGAAAAGATTTGTTATAACTGAGGTCATTCCTAAATCACGGAAAGGGTAAGGAGTTATTGTTAGGACTTATGCAAGAGTGCCTAAGAAACCCGGTTTCTCCTTGCCACCATCAAGCTGAAATCAGGCAATTACGTTAAGAAACAGGGTTTCTGCGTAAGAGTTTGAAAACAATGAAAAACATCGGATAGGGAAATTAGAAGAGAATAACAACTATAGCAATCCTATTTCAATTGTAAGACTTTTGTAGGGGCAATCCCCCCGTGGTTGCCCCGATTGATCAGGGGTAGGCACTCTGGCTCTACCCCTAGGTTTTACCACAACCTATTTAGGATTGCGATAAGTTAAATCTTCCTCTCCCTTGTCATTTCTCTTTTTTCGATAAATCTTAAAGAAAATGATGGAGGCCAAAATGAATTACACATTTGAAATCCTTTGTGTTTCTCCTATTCTACACTTTTTCAATCAACAACAGACACTTTTAAAATACCCTTCTCGCACTGGGGTAGAATATTTGGGAAATCACAAATGTACCTTAGATTCTTTTGTGCAGTCAGTGGAAGAGGTATCGCCCGATCGCGGTTGGAAATTAGATCAAGTAGTAGATACCGTGATCTCTTTCTGGGTGAATAACTCCGAAAGTATCAAATATTGGCAACGACGTTTAGAAGATGCCGGAAAAGAAAATTTATTAGTAGCACGAGTCGCTGATATTCAATCTTTACAAGCAACCTTTGAATTATTATTGGAGGAAAATTAGGGAATTGGTAATAGGGAATGGGGAATTGGTAATTAGGGAGCATCTCCTAATTGTAAATTGGTAGTGGGAGCGTCTCGCTCCCTATTAGATCCCTAGGGAGCGAGACGCTCCCACTACAGTTTTTTTTTGTAAACTATTAACCTTAGTCGCGAACCCTCGAAACCCGGTTTCTCCGAATTTCGAGGGAGGCGCAACTTGGGTTATCATGAAAATTGTTAAGGAGGGATCATAATAAATCTTGAATTAACTATTACCTATTACCCATTACCTATTACCCATTACCCAATTAAATGTCACGCGCAAAAGCATTACAATACTATATTTTTTCTCGTCTGCTGCTGGCACCCATGATGTTATGGACGATCGCGACAGTTGTCTTTTTACTATTACGAGCAACTCCGGGCGATCCCGTCGATGCCATTTTAGGTTCGCGTGCTCCCGCGGCAGCAAAAGAAGCATTACGATTGCAATTAGGATTAGGCGATCCCCTGTGGCTACAATATTTTAATTATCTGAAAAAATTACTAAGTTTTGACTTAGGAACATCCCTAACCAGTCGAGGGCAAACGGTTTGGCAAATCATTCAAGATTTTTTTCCCGCGACAGTTGAATTAGCCGTTTATAGTATGTTAATTGCCGTTATTGTCGGAGTAACAATAGGCGCGATCGCGGCATCTCGTCCGAATACAGGGATTGACGTAGGAGCGCGTTTATTTGGGATTATCACTTATTCCCTCCCGGCATTTTGGGCAGGAATGTTATTACAATTAATCTTCTCTGTACAATTAGGATGGTTTCCCTTAGGAACGCGTTATCCTGTTTCCTTTCCCCCACCCCAAACAATTACAGGACTTTATACCCTTGATAGTTTATTAACAGGAAATATCGAACAATTTTTCACAGCATTACATTATTTAGCCTTACCCTGTCTCACATTAGGAGTGCTTCTCAGTGGAATTTTTGAACGCATTGTCAGAGTCAATTTAAAACAAACCCTACAAGCCGACTATGTAGAAGCAGCAAGGGCTCGAGGGATTCCCGAAAATAAAATCTTAATAGCTCACGCCTTAAAAAATGCTATGATTCCCGTTATTACCATTTTAGGGTTAACATTTGCCTCCTTATTAGGTGGTGCAATTTTAACAGAAAGTACCTTTTCTTGGCCTGGGTTAGCTAATAGATTATATGAAGCCATTAGTTTAAGAGATTATCCCACTGTACAAGGAATAGTTGTCTTCTTTGCCGCGATCGTTGTGATGGTAAGCATTTTAATTGATCTGTTAAATGCCTTAGTCGATCCACGCATTCGATATTAGTCAAACCTGTTTTTTTACCGAGAAACTGGAGAGCAGTCGTCTATGAAGAAATAAAAATAAAATGAACCACAAAGGCACAGAGAGCACAAAGGAAGGAAGGAAAAATTAATAAAGTAGTGCAGGCATCTTGCCTGCTTTGGGGCACATATAGGCAAAACAACCAACCCAATAGTCAAGTTGTTTCATTTCCATTCCCAAGGGTAAATTTCCCTAAATTTGAGATGAAGAAATGAATCACAAAACCCGGATTATTTTCTTTTCTTTGTGTCTTGGTGTCTTGGTGGTTATACAATTTCCCCAAAAATCATGTTAATAGGATATAATAGGGAATGAACCCTTCTGCCGAGAGCAAAGAGGCATCGGTGAATCAACAGGAAACCACCGCGAAGCAAACTTATCAACGGGGAACCCGACATCGCGCCCTAACCTCCAGTTATTATGCTTTATTGGGGGTTCATCCTAACGCGACTCCCCTAGAAATTCGACGCGCTTATCGAGAATTAAGTAAGTCTTATCATCCTGATACTACGGATTTACCCCCCATGATCGCGACTCAGAAATTCCAACATCTCAATGAAGCTTACGCCACCTTGAGTAATGTGGAAAGTCGAGAAGCTTACGATCGCGCTCTAGGGTATTCTCGATTTTATGTCATTCAACAACCAGCCGGATTTAATCAACCCGTTTCGGCAGCCCAAAATCCTGTCAAACCGTCATCATCAGCCTATCTTGATCCCACAGATCGTCCCCTTTCGGCGGGTGAAATATTTGCCCTATTTTTGATGATTTCCGCCCTGATAGGGTGTTTAGGACTCGCGATCGGGATCGCCCTATTACGAGGCGAAATCCCTATGAATCCAACAACATTTTGAGCGGAGCTCTAGTCTTTTGAGGAAAAGCACAAAGTCCAGTGTTGAAAAAGACAAAAAACGAAGTTTTTAAGTGTTATAATAAACGCGCTAATCCCCATCTAAAATCATGGAAAAACTGCCCCCCCCCAATACACCTTTATATAATCATCCCCTACCCCAGATAGAAGCATGGCTGAAAAATTGGGGTGGAGAACAGGATCGCAAGGAGCTTCACTGTTGGTACATAGAAAAACCGACATGGAAAGCCGAATTATCCTTAGATGTTGATCAATTAACCGTGCGTTATATCAACGCGGGTATTGATGGTAAAGACATTCTACGTTCTTTTAAATATTCTCTCAGTCGTCGAGATATCGAAGAAGCAGTCTTTTCGGGGCCGTAATGGGGAATGGGGAGATGGGGAGGATGGAGAGGATGGGGGATGATGGGGAGATGGGGAAGTTTTCTTCTTCCAAAGTGTCTAGGGGCCTTTGTGGTTCATTAATTTCTTCCCTCTCCTCCCTCTCCTCCCTCTCTTCCTTCTTCCTTCTTCCTTCTTCCTTCTTCCTTCTTCCTTCTTCCTTCTTCCTTCTTCCTTCTTCCTTCTTCCTTCTTCCTTCTTCCTTCTTCCTTCTTCCTTCTTCCTTCTTCCTTCTTCCTTCTTCCTTCTTCCTTCTTCCTTCTTCCTTCAGAGTTTAAACTTTACCAAAACGCCGATCGCGTTTTTGATAATCAGACAACGCGTGATGGAATTGAACGCGATCGAAATCGGGCCAAAGAGTATCGGTAATATAAATTTCAGCATAGGCCATTTGCCAGAGCAGAAAATTACTTAAACGCATTTCCCCACTGGTACGAATTAATAAATCAGGATCACCCACATCAGCCGTATAAAGATATTGTTGAAATAATTTTTCATTAATGTCATCAGGTTGCAATAAACCCTCCTTAACCTGAGACGCGATCGCGTGACAAGCATCAAGAATCTCCTGACGGCCGCCATAATTAGTCGCGATCGTAAAACGAATAGATTGATTATCACGAGTCGCATTAACCGAATCAGCAATCTCCTTTTGCAGAGACTTCGGAAGCTGCTCTAAATTACCAACAAAACGAATCTGTACCCCCTCAGAGATCATTTCCCGTAACTCTTGATGTAAAACCCCCTCAAAGAGACTCATTAAAAAATCAACCTCCTCCAAAGGACGACCCCAATTTTCCGTGGAAAACGCGTAAACCGTTAAAGCTTGAATCCCCCAATCCCGACAACAACGTAATAAATCCTTAAGGGCCGTCACGCCACGACGATGACCCATAATCCGGGGCAACCCCTGACGCTTTGCCCAACGGCCATTACCATCCATAATTACAGCAACGTGCTTAGGTAAACGTTCTCGATCCAAATCCGTCGGGAGTTCCTGTAAACAAAATCCTTGAGTCATTTTTTCTTATCTCGATGAGCCGATAATGGACGGCGAAATATCTGTGAAATGAATGCCCAACCCTTCGATCCGATTTGCCGCCCCAGATTGCCTATCGGGATCGGAGCCGTGGCTCTCTCACCCTCGGAAGAGAAAAGTTTAGCCTCTAATAACTCCTTCAGTTTACTACTTGTTAAAGGTCGATTGAGGTTGCCCTTCTCCGCCAAAGAAATAGAACCCGTTTCTTCAGATACCACCACACAAACACATTGAGCCACCTTTTCCGTAATACCCATCGCGGCCCGGTGTCGAGTCCCTAATTGTCGAGAAGCACTACGATCAGATAAAGGTAAAATCACACCCGCGGAGACAACACGGGAGGAGCGAATTAAAACCGCGCCATCATGTAACAGCGTTTTCGGTTGAAAAATGGTTTGCAATAGTTCCTTAGAAATTTCCGCATTGAGTTTAACACCAGGCACAGAAAAATCGCGTTCATCAATGGGGCTGTCGGTTTCTAAAATCATTAGAGCACCCGTGCGGTTTTGGGAGAGTTCCTTCACCGCGTCCACAATTTCATCAATCACACTTTCGGGTTCCGGGGCGCGATGGCGATCACGAATAAAAAGTTGGAGAATTTCACCACGGCCCAATTGTTCCAGAAAACGGCGAAATTCCGACTGTAACATTACCGCCATTGCCACAGCCGAACCCGTCACTAAACTATTAAGGGCAACAGCCAATAACGTCAACCCCAGGCGATCGCTCAAGGCCCCCGCCAACAGGAGAAAAATAAATCCCCGCACCATCCATAGTGTACGACGCTCGCCCACAATGACGAGCACCATATACGCGAGAGCAAATACCAGTCCAATATCAATTGCGTGAATTAATACAGACTGCCATTGCCAGCCAAGATGATAACCTGTTTGTTCATTATTCATGCTTCTTGTTCACCCTCAGCCATAAACCTCTGTAGGGGCGGGTTCGCCAGCAAATTTGACAAAAAACCAGAGCCTGGAAAAACCCGCCCCTACCGGAGTCTCCCCTGAAGCATGACTTGTAGGGGCGGGTTTACCAGCAAATTTGACAAAAAACCAGAGCCTGGAAAAACCCGCCCCTACCGGAGTCTCCCCTGAAGCATGACTTGTAGGGGCGGGTTTACCAGTAAATTTGACAAAAAACCAGAGCCTGGAAAAACCCGCCCCTACCGGAGTCTTCCGTGAAGCATGACTTGTAGGGGCGGGTTCACCAGCAAATTTGACAAAAAACCAGAGCCTGGAAAAACCCGCCCCTACCGGAGTCTTCCTTGAACCATGAAAGGTTATTATTCCACCTTGGCCACGAGTCTTTCTGGTAGACAGTCTTGCCGAATTAAATCCTGGTAAGTTTCGCGTTGCACAATCACATTTGCTTCCCCATCTCTAACGACAACCGCGGCCGGACGAGGGACACGATTGTAATTAGAAGCCATGCTGTAATTGTAAGCACCCGTAGCCATCACCACCAGAATATCTCCGGGGTGGCAAACGGGTAATACTGCATCCTTAATCAGAATATCGCCTGATTCGCAGTGTTTACCCGCGATCGTTACATTCTCTGTTACAGGTTCGGACATTTTATTGGCGGCAACAATACGATAAACCGACTGGTAAGTAATCGGCCGAGGGTTATCGGACATACCCCCATCTACAGAGAGATAAGTACGAATTTCGGGAATTTCTTTTTTTGACCCCACAGTATAAGCCGTCACACAAGAGCTCCCAATCAGCGATCGCCCCGGTTCGCAGAGTAATTTAGGGAATGGCATTTCGCGTTCTTCACAGGCCTTAACAACCCCCTCACAGATCACCTTTACCCAAGCCTCAATACTTGGGGGATCATCCGCCTCGGTGTAACAAATACCTAAACCACCCCCAATATTTAATTCACTCACAGGTAAACCATAGCTCGTGGCTTTTGCGAAAGTATCCACAATCACACCCGTTAAGTCGCCATGAGGTTGTAGTTCAAAAATTTGAGAACCGATATGGGCGTGTAAACCAATACAAGTCAAAGAAGGTTGTTGACTCAGGAAAGTAAAAACGTCGTCAAGTTGATTGGGATCAAAGCCAAATTTACTATCGAGGTGTCCCGTGCGAATATACTCATGGGTATGACATTCGATCCCCGGAGTAAAACGCAACATCACGCGGATGGGAGTCCCTTGGCCATTACCAGAGCCCGTGGATAAAATATCAACCAGAGTAGATAAATCTAACCAATTATCCGCGACGATCGCGCAATTATTTTCAATCGCAAACTGAAGTTCATCACGGGATTTATTATTACCGTGAAAATAGATTTTCTCAGGATTCACCCCCGCGTGCAGAGCTGTATAAATTTCTCCACCAGAGACAACATCAATACCCAAACCTTCCGAAGCCGCGATCGCGCATACCCCCAGACAATTCCAAGCTTTAGAAGCATAAAGGACTTGAGACTCACCCGGATAATACCGTTTAAAGCCTTCTCGATACTGACGACAAGCCGTCCGTAGAGTAATCTCATCTAAAATATAAAGAGGGGAACCAAAGCGCGCAACCAACTCCACCACATCACAGCCGCCAATTTCTAAATGATTTTGAGAATTAACTGTGGCAGTAAGGGGGAATAATTGTTGATTAGGGGAAAGGGAGTCTCTATCCCCTTGAGACTGGGGAAGATACTGAAGGCCCGAAGAAATTTTTGTAGCTTGAATTGATACCATTGCCAAATTACTATAAGTTTGCACGTCATCTGAAGTCACCCCCACCCACAAGCTTAAAAGACTTGGGTCAGTGACTTCAGACATAAGACATAAAACGACTCACTATATTCTCAGTTTACATTCCAAAGGCGTGACGATTCTCAAAATTCAACAACTTAGTCAAAAAGACTTATCGCGGGTACTAGAACTGGATCAACTTTGTTTTGGTGGCCTGTGGACTCCCCAGGGCTATCAAAGGGAATTAGATAGTCCCAATAGTGATTTATTGGGGTTATGGAAGGAGAAGGGAGAAACAGTAATCACCCCTTGGGAGAATCCCCTAGAGCTTTGTTTAGAGTCATCTGAGAGTGTTTCAGAGTCTTCTTCTTTAGTAGGGATGGGATGTTTGTGGTCAATTTTGGATGAAGCCCATATTACGATTTTAGGGATTGATCCCCATTATCAACGTCAGGGCTTAGGACAGGTGATGCTTTATGGGTTATTGAAGTCGGCTCAAGCACGGCAATTGCAATGGGCGACATTAGAGGTAAGGGTTTCTAATCAAAGCGCGATCGCGCTGTATCGGAAATTTGGCTTTAAGGATGTGGGAAGGCGAAAGGGTTACTATCAAGACACAGGGGAAGACGCGTTAATTCTCTGGCGTAATGGTTTGAAGCATCCCGACTTTGACCAAAGTTTACGCCAATGGGAACAAGAAATCCGATCTCGGCTAGACATGGAAGAAGGAAGAGGGAAGAAGGAAGAAGGAAGAAGGAAATAACGGGTTAGGTGGGGCGGGTTGATTAGGTTGTTGGTTTTTCCTTAGATGTCTTGGTAAAGGCTCCACGACAGTTAAACGTATTGGTTGATAGGATGTCTGGCATTTATTGAGGTTTTGTATTTATTCACGGTGCTTGTTATCTAAGGCTTGTGCGCGATCGTTCGGCAAAAAGTATCGGATAAGCCGACAAGGGGACATACCCTCATCCTTCTCCCCTCTACCTTCTTCCTTCCATCTTCCTACCTTCTTTGTGCCCTAAGGGGCCTTTGTGGTTCATTAATTCTACCCTCTACCCTCATCCTTCTCCCCTCTACCTTCTACCCTCTACCTTCTTCCTACCTTCTTCCTTCTTTCTTTGTGCCCTAAGGGGCCTTTGTGGTTCATTAATTCTACCCTCTACCCTCTACCCTCTACCTTCTCCCCTCTACCTTCTACCCTCTACCTTCTACCCTCTACCCTCTACCCTCTACCTTCTACCCTCTTCCTTCTTCCTTCTTCCTTCTTCCTTCTTCCTTCTTCCTTCTTCCTTCTTCCTTCTTCTACCTTCTTCCTTCTTCCTTCTTCCTTCTTTCTTCCTTCCCCCCCTTGTCAATGATCCCTCACGATCCGACACTGGACTGTGAGAGCTCATCAGCAATCAGGAGGAAATTTCCTTGAAACGAGTTTTATCTATAATTCTAGGTGGCGGTGTCGGTACCCGCCTTTATCCCCTTACCAAACTACGGGCTAAACCCGCGGTTCCCGTAGCAGGAAAATATCGCCTAATCGATATCCCTGTTAGTAACTGTATTAACTCCGAAATCCTTAAAATCTACGTTCTGACGCAATTTAATTCTGCATCTCTGAACCGTCATTTGTCCCGTGCATACAACTTCACGGGATTTAGTGATGGCTTTGTGGAAGTTCTTGCCGCCCAGCAAACTACGGAGAATGCCCAATGGTTCCAAGGAACCGCGGACGCGGTGCGTCAGTATCTCTGGATGTTGGAGGAGTGGGATGTCGATGAATATCTGATTCTCTCTGGCGATCATCTCTACCGCATGGACTATCGGTTATTCTTGAAGCGTCACCGCGAAACTAATGCTGATATTACTCTCTCAGTATTACCCATTGATGAAACACGGGCTTCCGATTTTGGTTTAATGAAAATGGATCAATCGGGGCGTGTGGTATCTTTCAGCGAAAAACCCAAAGGGGACGAGTTACGGGCAATGCAGGTGGATACTACCCAATTAGGGTTAACACCAGAACAAGCTAAAGAAAGTCCTTACATTGCTTCGATGGGGATTTATGTTTTCAAGAAAGAGGTTTTAATTAAACTTCTCAAAGAAGCATCCCATCGCACAGATTTTGGCAAAGAGATTATTCCTGATTCGGCTAAAGACTATAACGTGCAAGCGTTTTTATTTGATGGCTATTGGGAAGATATCGGAACGATTAAGGCTTTTTACGACGCGAATTTAGCTCTCACTCGTCAACCTCAACCGCCTTTCAGTTTCTATGATGAAGAGGCACCGATTTATACTCGTCAGCGTTACTTACCTCCTTCTAAACTTCTTGATTGCAATATCACTGAATCGATGGTCTCCGAAGGTTGTATCCTGAAAGAATGTCGCATTGATCATTCGGTTTTAGGGGTACGATCGCGCATTGAATCGAATGCTTTAATTGAAGATAGTTTGATTATGGGTTCTGACTACTACGAACCTTTTACGGAACGTCAATCGACCATAGAAAAAGGTCACGTTCCCTTGGGGATTGGTTCGGAAAGTACGATTCGCCGTGCGATCGTTGATAAAAATGCCCGCATTGGTCGCCATGTCCAAATTATTAACAAAGATCATGTGCAAGAAGCCGATCGCGAAGAGTTAGGTTTCTATATTCGCAGTGGGATTGTTGTGGTACTCAAAAATGCTGTCATTGCTGATGGTACTGTTATTTAGGTAATAGGTAATAGGTAATAGGTAATAGGTAATAGGTAATAGGTTCAGAGGAAGAAATTAATTGTAGTTTGGGGCAACCCCCGCGTACAGGCTAATATTTTCAGCTTTCACTCTTACTTATTTTCTGTTACCCATTACCTAACCTATTGTGATAAAGAAACCCCGTTTATCCCTAACTCCTAACCCATTACCCATAATCCCCATTACCCAATCCCCATTCCCCAATCCCCATGTCTCGATTAATTTTGATGATAGGAATCCCTGGGTGTGGTAAATCAACTTTAACCCAGAATTTATTAGTTAAACATCCTAAAATCCTATTAATTTCCACGGATAAAATACGATTTCAATTGTTTGGAAATGAAGCAATCCAAGGTTCTTGGTTACAAATTTTGCCAGAAATAAAAACGCTATTTCAATATGCGGTTATTCATAAATTAACCACGATTTATGATGCGACTAATGCCAAAAGTAATCAACGAAAAAAAGCGATCGCGCTGGCAAGAGAAATCGGCTTTAATCAAATTATTGGGATTTGGGTAAATACTCCCCTCTCTGTTTGTTTAGAGAGAAATCAAAAACGCGATCGGCAAGTAAGAGAAGAAATCATCCTGGGAATGTATCAACAATTAACCGATGCCCCACCCTCAAAGGCTGATGGCCTCGATCGCGTCATTATTTTGAACTCGAAGAAAGAAGAATGTTAACTATTGAGTTATTAATTTTGAGGTTTGCTCTGTGAGCTGTATTATTTTCTTAGATTTTTCTAAACTGGCGCAGAAACTCGATATTAAGTTCTAACTTATCTCCTAACCACAGAGCTCGATCTGTGTGATCACCAACATCATCACCTGTATCAGGATGAATAAGAATATCTAAACCCTCACGATTAAGCATTAACCAGGGGACAAAATCGCCAAATTGATGTGGTAAAAATACCACTTGATACATCGGTTTGGGATGTGGGCCAATAGCGCGATCATGCCAGTGCCCAAGCTGTACATCAAATCCCGCGCTTAATCCCTCCCTTACACGCGCCGCGGTGTCACGACTGGCGCGATCGAAGTAGATATGCGCGTGAAAACAACTAATTTTTAACATTTCTTTAACCGAGTCTGAGTCTGGATTATTCTCAATATATCGAAATATCCAAACAAGATATCAACCTAATATTTGTTCCCAGTCCCCAATCCCCAGTCCCCAATACCCAATCCCCAATCCCCTCATGGGGGAAATTGCGATCGCGCCTTGTGGAAAATCCGAACCACAAAGAAGACCGGAATTTGATAACCTGTAGTAGTTGAGACAGAATGACTAGACTAATTTCTAGCCATACCAGGATTAAATCTATAAGTGATCCTAGAAAAATTTACAGAAAAATCCCTGAAAGCCCACCCCGCCCCCCCTTTGCCCCCCGTCCACGGGGGGCAAAGGGGTCGGGATGAAAGGGCTGCGGATGGAGCCGCCGTCAAAGGGTTCTGGAAATTTAGCAATTAAATGTCTAATCAATTCTGATTTTGTCATTCCTTGTCTCATAGCTTCTTCTTCTAATTGCCTCTTATGATAATCAGATATTCTTATCTGTAAATAACAATTTTTCATTATATATGTATTGCCAAACATCAATACATATATAATGGAATTAGGAAAAAATAGAAAGGTCGATTTCTGTTAGAGGTAAAGGAAATGTTGTTAAGCTACAAGTACAAACTTAGACCCAATCAAGAACAATCAATTAAGCTAAGTCAATGGCTCGATATGCTCAGGGCTACCTATAATTGGTGTTTACGCGATCGAATTGATGGCTGGCATCAACCGTTTATCATGGGCGAATATTGCGATTTACAAACCCAAGCCGTAGCCACAGCTTTAAGTTGTGCAGTTGTTAAGGGAACTCAATTAACAAACCCTTGGAAAGATGCCAATTTTAAATCCAAAAAAGAAGGCGAAAAAGATAAATCACCCAAACGAACTCCGTCTCTAATGCAAGATGCTAATTTAGTTAATTTGAAGGTAGCTAGACCTTGGTATAAAAGCATTGATTCTGGCGTTTTACAATCAATTCCCGCAAGGGTTAATGAGTCTTTCAATAAGTTTTTCAAGGGGGCCGGATTTCCTAAATTTAAGCGTCGTCACGATTTTAAGTCTTTTTCTTATAAACCCGGACAAGTGAAAGTTAAGGGAAATAAAATCTATTTGCCTAAAATCGGATGGATGCGATTTTATAATTCACGTCCTATTCCCGTTGGATTTAACATCAAAACTGTTACAATTCGACAAAAAGCAGACGGTTGGTATTTCTCAGTCCGATTAGAGGATAAATCTGTTCCTGATTTTCCTGTTAGAGCCGATTCCGAAGTAAAAACAATTATTGGCTGTGATATGGGATTAGGTAAATTGGTTTATTTGTCCGATGGAAGTGTCATCGACAATCCTCGTTTTTCTACTAATAAGAAAACTCGTCATTTAATGAAAGTTAGACAAAGACGAGTTAATCGCAAACAAAAAAGGAGTAAAAACCGTTCTAAGGCTCAAAAAAGAGTTAATAAACTGCATAACAAAATTGCACAAAGACGCGAGTTTTACCAATGGGATGCAGCTAATCGAATTGTGAAAAAAGCTGATGCTATTGCTGTTGAAGATTTAAACATTTCTGGAATGATGAAACGGTGTCAACCCGTCAAATCAGAAACAGCAAGATTTCTATCTAATGGTCAATCAGCGGTGGGTGGTTTAAATCGTTCAATTGCCGACGCTTCCTGGTATGCGTTAACCCAAAAAATTGAGTATCTGGCGGCAAAGTCAGGAAAGAAGTTATATCGGGTTAATCCTAAACATACCAGTCAAACCTGTAGCAAATGTGGTCATATTGATAAAGCTAGTAGAAATGGTGAAAAATTCATTTGTACTAACTGTGGTCACATAGATGATGCTAATTTGCAAGCAGCAAGAAATGTCAAGCAAAAAGCGATTATCCTCTACGGTTTAAATATTCATTGTTAAGGTTTTCAATAAAAAGGTACGGGGGGACTCTCCGAAACCAGTACAAACGACTCTTTTTGATGTCGGATTGTATAAACGCACAGCAGATAATAGGGTGCTTCTTAAAAGAAGCAAACGCCCTGTGGCTGTGAACCAAGGAGAACAATTAAGTTTGTTTGATTTGGATATTTTGGCATAAGTCAAAAGAATCCCATCCCCTAAGCGGGTGGGAGTGTCAAAATTTATAAATACTGACAAGAGTGAAAAGAGAGAGGAGTGTATGGCAAAAACAGACTTCAAAGATTATTATGCCGTTCTGGGGTTAAACAAAACCACGAATGCAGATGAGCTAAAAAAAGCCTATCGCAGATTAGCCCGCAAGTATCACCCAGATATGAACCCCGGAAATAAGGAAGCAGAAGCGCGCTTCAAAGAAGTTAGCGAAGCTTACGAAGTTTTATCAGATCCCGAAAAACGGAAAAAATATGACCAATTTGGTCAATATTGGAAACAAGCCGGCACCGCGCCCGGTGGTTGGCCCAGTGGGGGAACTCCAGGGGACTTTGGCGGATTTGATTTTAGTCAATATGGGAGTTTTGATGAGTTTATTGACGTTTTATTAGGTCGGAACGCGGGTTTTAGTGGTGCTAATCGTGCGCGTTCTAATAATTGGAATTACTCCTATCGTCCCCCCACAGGAACACCTACGGGTTTTGGAGGCTTTGATAATGCTTCTGGTTTTGATAACCGGACTTCCGTCAACACTTCTTTGGATATGGAAACCCCTCTTAGTCTAACTCTGAGTGAGGCTTTTCGTGGTACGAACAGACGGTTTTCTGGGGGAGAAGTTTCGATTCCAGCAGGGGTAAAAACAGGTAGCAAAATTCGTGTAAAAGGTCAAGGTCAAGTTGATCGTTCCACTCAACAACGAGGGGATTTATATTTAAAAGTAGAAATTCAACCTCATTCTTTCTTTCAATTTGATGGCGATAATTTAGTTTGTGAAATTCCTCTTTCTCCCGATGAAGCCGTTTTGGGCTCCTCTGTGGAAATTCCCACTCCTGATGGTGTGGTGACAATGAATGTTCCCCCAGGAGTGCGATCGGGTCAATCTTTGAGATTACGCGGGAAAGGTTGGCCTAATCCTAAAGGGGGAGGCCGTAGTGATTTATTGGTCAAAATCGCGATCGCGTCTCCGAAAGAATTAAGTAGTGTTGAGCGAGAAGCTTATGAGAAAATCAAGGCGAATCGGACCTTTAATCCTCGCAGTAATTTGAAGGATCTTCATCTATAAATGATGGGTTTATGGGCTATTATTGATAAATTTATTAGCCCAAAACCAATTTTTTTTGATAGATGAACCACAAAGGCACAGAGAACACAGAGAGAAGAAATTAAGAGAAATAATTAAGCAAAGACAGATTTCAACCACAGAAAGTAGGACAAGCATCCTGCTTGTCACCATGCTTCGGGCCTGTTATACCAGCAATTCTAAATGCGTAACAGCTTACCCAAAATAAAATCCAAAATCCAAAACATAAAATCACCATGAGGTGAGGAAATCCGATCCTTTTATTTTTTCTGAATTTAAGGCATAATCAAAAATAATACAAAGACAGAATAACGGAAACTATGTCAGTTAAAAATCAAATTCAACCCCCCCGATCGCGTATTATTGGCAATATTTTGCTCATTGTCGCAGCCCTATTTCTCGCGATTAATTTATTCGCACCTTTTGTCTTGGGCCCTAATATTCCTCAAGTTCCCTATAGTTTATTTATTCATCAAATTGATCAAGGGGAAATTGCCCGCGTTTCCGTGGGACAAAATCAAATTCGTTATCAATTGAAAGGGGAAGGAGATAAACCCGGTCAAGTTCTCGCGACTACCCCTATTTTTGATTTGAATTTACCTAACCGTTTGGAAGAAAAAGGGATCGAATTTGCCGCGACTCCCCCTTCTAATAATGGTTGGTTTGGGAGTCTTTTAAGTTGGGTTATTCCACCATTAATTTTTGTCGGAATTTGGCAATTTTTCTTAGGCCGTGGTGGTGGTGCTGGTGGAGCACAAGGAGTTCTCTCCATTGGTAAGAGTAAGGCTAAGGTTTATGTGGAAGGAGAATCCGCTAAAACTACTTTTGCTGATGTCGCGGGTGTAGAAGAAGCGAAAACGGAATTAGTCGAAATTGTTGAATTTCTCAAAACTCCGGGTCGTTTTACTGATATTGGGGCCCGTATTCCTAAAGGTGTTTTATTAGTAGGCCCCCCAGGAACCGGGAAAACTTTATTAGCAAAAGCGGTCGCGGGTGAGGCAGGTGTTCCCTTTTTTAGTATCTCTGGTTCTGAGTTTGTGGAATTGTTTGTTGGTGTCGGTTCCGCCCGTGTTCGTGATTTATTTGAACAGGCGAAAAAACAAGCACCTTGTATCATTTTTATTGATGAGTTAGACGCGATCGGTAAGTCTCGTGCTACCGGAGGTTTCTCAGGTGGTAATGATGAACGAGAACAAACTCTCAATCAATTATTAACAGAAATGGATGGGTTTGCTGTTGATAGTGCCACAATTATTGTGTTAGCAGCTACTAACCGTCCAGAAAGTTTAGATCCCGCGTTATTACGTCCGGGTCGTTTTGATCGACAAGTATTAGTCGATCGCCCTGACTTAGCGGGTAGAGAAATGATTTTAAATATTCACGCGCGCAAAGTGAAATTAGGGGATGATGTCAACTTGAAAACCCTCGCGACACGGACTCCAGGTTTTGCGGGTGCTGACTTAGCTAATTTAATTAATGAAGCAGCATTATTAGCAGCGAGAAATGGTCGTAAAGAAGTCGCCCAAGAAGATTTGAATGAGGCTGTCGAACGAGTAGTCGCGGGATTAGAAAAGAAAAGTAGAGTTCTCAATGAAAAAGAGAAAAAGATCGTCGCGTACCATGAAGTCGGTCACGCGTTGGTCGGTAGTTTAATGCCCGGTAGTGGTCGCGTTGAAAAAATATCAATTATTCCCCGTGGGATGGCCGCGTTAGGTTATACTTTACAGTTACCTACTGAAGACCGTTTCTTAATGGATGAAAACGAATTACGGGGGCAAATTGCCACGTTATTAGGGGGGCGTTCTGCGGAGGAAATTATCTTTGGAAGTATTACCACAGGCGCGGCTAATGATTTACAACGGGCAACGGATTTAGCCGAACGAATGGTAACAACTTATGGCATGAGTAAAGTGTTAGGACCCCTTGCCTATGAAACAGGCCAGCAGGGGATGTTTTTGGGGAATGGAATGCCTAACCCTCGTCGTGTGGTGAGTGAACAAACTTCTGAGGAAATTGACAAGGAAGTGAAGGAAATTGTGGAAAAAGCCCATCAGCAAGCTTTGGATATTTTGAATAATAACCGTGATTTGTTGGAAAGTATTTCCGAGAAACTCCTAGAAACAGAAGTGATTGAGGGTGAGAAACTTCATGAACTTTTGAGTCAAGTTAAGTTTATCGAAAATGTCCCAGCGACGGTGTAATAGTTAGATCAGAAAAACCCGGTTGGTTTTACCAATACCTTCGCCTTTGAGGAAAAATTCCTTGATTCGTAGGTTGGGTTGAGGCCGCAAACCCAACATCTTCGTTGGGTTAAGAATCGCTCAACCCAACCTACAAATAATGGCGAAGGTATTGTTTTGCCAAACCGGGTTTTTTTGACGATGGATGCCCCAAAACTCGCAAAATTTGCTAAAGTGAGGGTAATCTCCACCCATTCATAACCCATGTTGAAAAAAACCATTGCTGCCATTTTTACGGGTTTTCTTGTGTTAACCAGTACACCCGCGAGAGCCGATCAATTTACCGATTTGTTACAAACAGCTTTAACGCCCGATGAAGCCGCAATTTACAAGACAAGGGGAACTGCCAACGCTCAACAACTGGCTCAACAAGCTTGTAAGTCTCTCGATGCTGGAAAGTCTATCAATGATTTTGTTGTAGAAATTTCTAAATCTTGGATACAGGAAGGACTTTCTCAAGAACAATTACAAAATGTCGGTCAATATAGTGCGAAAGTTATTGCTTTTGGAATTGCGGCTTATTGTCCTCAACATTTATCGAAGTTGGAGGAGTTACAACCTCCTTCCGCGAGTGGTTTACCAAATGCCTTTCCTTCTAATTTATTGAAATAATTTTTCTGTTAATGAGTCGGTTTTGTTGCTTAACTAAGACTTACGCGAAACCGGGAATCAACACCAAAATTACTTAATTTTAGGTGAGAAACCCGGTTTCTGAAATGATTAAATAAAAAATATAATCACGTTTATTCAAAAAATAGTATTAGTAGGTTGGGTTTCACACGTTCAACCCAACCTACGGATGCGCTCAGGATGGTATAATCTATTGACACAATTGGTAAAATCCATGAATGAAGAACGTTTACAACAATATCTGAATCTAATTGACGCGATTATTAATGCTCCCAACGGTGAAGAAGTCGAAATTTTAGCGAATCATACTGATTTACTTGATGCTGATTTTGTCCAGATTTTGCAACAAATGACTGATCACCTTTCTCAACAAGGTGAAACTAATTTGGCTGAGTTTTTGCAGTCTTTAGCTTCTCAATTAGATTTGATGATTAAGGGGCAAACTATACCCCTAGAAGATTATTTAGCTTTCTGGCAAGAGGTTTTACAGTCGATTTTAGATACTGATGGCGATCGGGAAGTTATCTATCTAATTCTTCACCGAAATTTAGATAAAATCAATGAGATTTTTGTCCAGATTTTGCTAGATTGGTCCGGTCAACTTTTCCCGACTCTTCCTACTGAGGAAGCTCTTTATTTGGCTGATCTTCTTGCCCAGTTTAGTCTTCTTATTAGTGAGTTTCCTTTGGGGCATAAGGCGATTAATGTCGAAATTTCTAAGACTTGTAATGAAATCGCGTTAACGGTTTTTCGTTATGATATTGCACCGGAAAAATGGGCGGCTGTACATAATAGTTTAGGGGTGGATTATTCTCAACGAGTTTTTGGCGATCGCGCTCAAAATCTCCAAAGCGCGATCGCGTCTTTTGAAGCCGCATTAACAGTGTATAACCAAGAGGCGTTTCCCGATCAATGGGATGCTACTAAAAATAACCTAGAAATGATTTACGCCCAAAACGCTTCTACGATTCAATCATAATCTCTCTCGCCTTTCTCACTCTAATTACGCGGGGAATTTTTGCATAAATTCCCCCTGATTAATGGGGATTCAGGGGGATCCTAGCCTGTATTAGACATCTGGCATCTGGCAAAAATCACGTCAAAGGCAGGCAAGATGCCTACCCTACAACGAACTATTCATTGGCGAGTTTAATTTCTTCTTGGAGCATTTTTATATAAACTTTTGGCAATGAATTAGTCATACTATTATTTTCTATGCCATATCCTAAACTTGTCCAAGTTCCTGATAATAATTTTAACACCTCATGCAATTTTCCGTCCCTTAATAATTGGGGTATATCTACTTTCCAAAATGCGCGATCGCTCAACCAAGCATAAACCACATCATCTTGATATTGAGGGGCAAAACTATACTCAGTAAAAAATAATACACGAGTCGGTTTAGGATGATAGCGTTTGGCGGTTTCTAACCAAGTCGTTGTGATAAATTGATAACGTCCCGCGGCGGTTGTACATTTTCCTTTATTGGGGATTGTTTGAATTTTAACACATTGATCAGGATGATGACTTAAATCAGAAACATATTTTCCCCCATAAATAACATGATAAGGTTTGGATACATTTGACTCACTGGCAGAAATAGTCCGCATTAATGCTCGTAAATAGGGATCTCCCCCTTTCATTACTAAAGGAGGATAAGGATTTTCTGATGCTACTTCTACGGTATTTCTATTATTACTGAATACATTAATTAACAAAAATGCTAAAATAATAATCCCGATCAAGGCCATTACGACACGTTGTAAAAATAGCTTTTCCCCACGACGTAAGAAATTTCTGGTTTTCCGATGTTTTTTTTTTGCTGGGCTTTGTGTCATTTTTAACCGAATTTTTTCTGGCATGAAATAATTAGTAAGAAACCGGGTTTCTCTGTTACTTTGAAAGCATGATAAGAAACCGGGTTTCTCTCTCACGTTGATAGTGGGTAAAAACATAGTAAGAAACCAGGTTTCTCTGTCACAAAAAACTGTAGTGGGAGCGGAGAGATCCCTCTGAGCTTCCCTAGGGCTCTCTCCGCTCCCACTACAAATTTACCAACATCAGATGCTCCCTACACCACACTCGCGAATAATTCCGCAAAACTCTTCTGGGGTGTCTCTGCATTTGCGACTATCTCGACAATTTTATTCCGAGACGCGGGTTCAAAGATCGCCTCTACACAGACTTGCGCGACTTTTGTTCGGGGAATACTTCCCTCAAATAATTTATCCCCAGACTCCATCACGATCGCGTCAGCATTATCCTCATTTTTCAGCCCCCCAGGACGAACAATGGTATAAATTAAACCACTTTTTTGCAAATATTCTTCCCCCTGTTTCTTCCATAACAAAATTAACCAAAATAGATTTAAAGGATGAAACAATTGAGAAACACAGAGGGAAGAAACTAACACAAAATGTTCAATTCCGTGAGATTTCGCCGCGTTTACCAAATTTTTAGTCCCTTCGTAGTCCACTCGATAGGGCCCCGTAATATCGAAACTCGGCGCTGCTCCCGTCGCACAGAAAACTAATGTACTATCGCCGATCGCGTCGCCAAGACAATCAGGGTTTAAAACATCCCCAAGCACCAATTCCACTTGTGGGGGTAAAATTGCCTTCGCCTTCTCTAAATCGCGTACAAAAGCACGCACGGGAATATCACGCTTAACCAGTTGTTGGACAATACGACATCCGGTTTGCCCCGTCGCACCTGCTACAAATGCTTTCATCTATTTATTTTACGATATTATCAACTAAGGTCTATTATTTCTTGCTATTGCCAAAATTTCAAGATGATAGACTCAATTTTTCTCTAGTCATTTTTTCATTAAAGTCCCACGCATCTGTTCACAAAACACCCATGATGGAACCAACTTCTTCTGAATTGAAACCTGATGAGCCTTCCCCAGAAGTATTACAGGATGTTTCGAGTCTCCCACTTGCAGAAAATACAGATGCAGAGATATCAGAGCAAACTGAACCAATTGTGTTTCACTGTCATTTTGAAGACACAATGGAACTCTGTGGAAAAGCTGAAACTGTTTCCCAATATCTGCAAAATCATCAAGATTGGTTCGTGCGCTGTTCTCTCCCTATGAAAGCACAACCTCTGGGGGAAAATGGTTATGATTTATTAGTAGGTCGTTTTGGTTCTTTTGGTTATCAAGTGGAAGCGAGAGTCGGTTTAGAATTACTCCCTCCCGATGCCAAAAACCTCTATATCATTAAAACGATTCCTATTCCTAATTATACGGCTCCGGGTTATGAGGTAGATTTTCAATCTACTATGGAATTGCTGGAATTTCCTATCTCTGAATTTTATCCTGATTTAACAACGGAGGAACTCTCAAAACTTCCTTCTGTTGTTACTAGCGCCCAATGGAAATTAGACTTAAATGTCGCGGTCAAATTTCCCGCGTTTATTCTTTCTATGTCTCGCCCTTTGATTCAAAAAACAGGCGATCGTCTTCTGGAAACGATTGTGCATCAAGTCAACCGTCGTTTAACTTACAAAACCCAAGTTCTTTTCTATGATGCCCAAGGTATTCCTTTTCTGAAAAAACTCAAGAAAAAGAAAGTACGGCGATAGGGAATGGGTAATGGGTAATGGGTAATGGGTAATGGGTAATGGGTAATGGGTAATAGGTAATAGGTAGTAGGTAATAGGTAGTAGGGGATAAGGGATAAGGGATAGGTAATAGGGAATAAGCCATAGGAAATTTTACCAATCACCAATTACCAATCACCAATTACCAATCACCAATTACCAATCACCAATTACCAATCACCAATTACCAATCACCAATTACCAATCACCAATCACCAATTACCTATTACCTATTACCTATTACCCATTACATCTTACTAATAATGCGTAGCACAATATCTACGCCAGTGACAGCTTGCCAACCAAATAAACCAACGATCGCGGTATTAAGAGCAATATGAGTATATCGCGCCCAATCTTGACCTTTTTGCATAAAAGGAGATAAAGCCGCGGAAGTCGCGATGAGTCCCGTCATTGTTAACCCGACTACTAAATGGGGGGCGACAAATAATTTGCCATTATTAATGTAAGTCACGGCCATCGCACCAATGCTACCAAGCACCATCAAGGCCAAAATTAAAGAACCCACTTGATAATGCTTCAGATTAAATTTCCCCTGAATCAGTTGTTTTTTCTCTTCCCCTTGGGCACTTCTGGTGCGACGCACTTGTATTCCTAAATACATCGCGTACAGGGTTAAGGCAAATAATACCCACATGATCACAGGATGACCGAATTGGGACCAAACTTTCACGGACTCTGGTATTGGCAGATTCATAACAGGTAAAGATTTTTGTAACAAAACTTGATAAAACTTAGCATAGCAGTTAAACAGTATCCTTGGATGTTACAACCAAAGGGGATGAGGGCTTATTGATTATGACTTCGATAAAACTAGACGGTTTATTAATTCAGGCCGCCCAAAATGGCGATATGCTCTATGTGGAAGGATTACTCGGCCAGGGGGTTAACCCTAACTCGAAGGACTCAAAGGGGACTAGCGCGTTGATGTTTGCTTCTCAAAAGGGTTTCAGAGAGATTGTACGGGTATTATTAGACTATGGCGCGGAGGTGAATTATGTCCGCGAACACTTTGGCCTCACCGCGTTAATGTTGGCCGCGGCTTCTAAACAATTTGATACGGTTAAGTTATTACTGACGCGGGGAGCCCATGTCAACGCGAAAAATGATGATGGTAGTACCGCGTTGATGGCCGCGTCTTTACAAGGTGATGTCGCGACGGTGGGACTTTTGTTGGCTTCCGGCGCTGATGTTAATATTCAAGATCAACATGGTGATACGGCAACCGCGATCGCGGTTGCCAATGGTTATCAAGATGTTACAGAGGTGTTATTGAATGCCGGCGCGATCGTCCATAGTAATATTTTATTATTAGCCGCGAGTAAGGGTTATTTCTCAATTTTTAGACTTTTAGTTAATGTGGGAGTTGATCCGAATGTGGAAACATCGGAGGGCAAAACCCCCTTAATGTACGCGGCAAAATGGGGAGATTTAGAATTAGTTAAGACTTTATTAGTCGTGGGTGCGGAGGTTAATGCCCAAGATGAAGAGGGGGAAACTGCTTTAATTTGCGCGATCGATTTTGGCAATTTTGATCTGGTAGAAACTTTAATAAACGCGGGGGCTGATGTTAATATAAAAAATCAAGATAATCATACCGCATTAATGGCCGCGAGCGCGGGTGGTAATGAAAAAATTGTCTCTCTTTTATTAGACGTAGGTGCGGATATTAATGCCGTGGATAAAGATGGGGAAACCGCGTTAAATATGGCAGTGGTAGAAGGTTATACGAATATTGTGGAACTTCTGCTGCGTGGTGGTGCAAATATTACCTCCCGAAATAAGTTAGGGGATACACCTTTATTAGTTGCCGCGGTGCATGGCCATCATACTATTGTCAACAGTTTAATTAATCACATTGATTTAGAAAATCGCCCAGAATTTCTACAGGTAAAAAATTTGGGAGAAAACGCGTTAACTTTAGCCGCGATGCACGGACATACCCCCACGGTAAAAATTTTATTAGACGCGGATTTTGACCCTAATTTTACGACGCATAATGGTAAAACAGCTTTGATGAAAGCTTGCGATCGTAATCATTTGTTTATCATTCAATTATTACTAGAAAAGGGTGCCAATGTCAATAGTCAAGATGATGCAGGTGCCACCGCGTTAATGTGGGCTGCCCATCGAGGATATGAGGACGCGGTGAAAATGTTAATGCAGGCAGGGGCGGATCTTGATGTGAGAAATAAAGGAGGTTATACCGCTTTAATGTTAGCAGAATTTAATGGGTATAAAAATGTGGTGAGGTTGTTAAAAACTCAAACTTAAGAGAGCGAAGGAATGAAAAATTAATAAAGTAGTGCAGGCATCTTGCCTGCATTCGATCTCAAAGGCTCCCAGACTAACCAAATAGTCAAGTTATGTAATTTCCATTCCTTAATAGACATCTTTCAAGAATAAGCTAAAAGGCAGGGTTAGCCTACCCTACTATGTCGAAGGGCATTGTTCCTTCTTCCTTCTTCCTTCTTCCTTCTTCCTTCTTCCTTCTTCCTTCTTCCTTCTTCCTTCTTCCTTCTTCCTTCTTCCATCTTTCTTCTGCTATACAAGAGAAATTAGGAACTTTTGCCCCCACTTAATTCTCGTAAACTCAAAGCCGCTTCATTTAACTTTTGAATACCTATTTTAGTTTGACTAATACCCGTCGCTGTTTGACGAGCCCCATTATTAATGGCATTCATAGAAATCACCACTTGTTCAATAGCCGAAGCTTGTTGTTTGGCATTCATCGCGATTTGTTGATTACTGACAAGAATATCATTAATCGCCTTAACCGACTTTTCTTGATTGTTTAAAAGAATCTCATTAATCGCCTTTGTTACCCCTAAAAATGCCTGAGAAGTATCATTAGAAAATTTAATACTTTCTCGGACACTTTTTGTCCCTTCATCGGTGACAATCACCGTAGAACTAATGGCATTTTGAATCGAAGTAATTAAATTTTTAATTTTTTCCGCGGACTGTTTACTTTGATCGGCTAAACGTCGAATTTCTGACGCGACAACGGCAAAACCTTTCCCACTTTCTCCCGCTCTAACTGCTTCTACAGCGGCATTTAAAGCTAACATATTGGTTTGATTCGCTAAGTCGGAAACTACTGCTGTAATACTATTAATTTGAGTCGCTTGATCGCTTAAACGCGTAATTTTCTCTGCGATTTCCTGCACTTTATCTTGTAATACAGACATCCCATCTACGGTTTTCGCAACAACATTATTACCATTCTGGGCGAGGTTTAATACTTGACGTGCTCCTGATGTTCCTTCTTCTGCTAAATTTAATATACGACGGGCATTTTCTACCGCGATATCTGATTGTTCCGAAGATAAACGAGAAGAGGCTCCTAATTCATCCATTGTTGTTGTTGTTTCATTTACAGACGCGGCTTGTTCACTCGCGATCCTTTCTTGCTCTTCTACGGTTGACGCGATTTCTGTTGATGAACTTACAATCATATTAATTACCCCCGTGAGGGCTTGATCTAGGGGTTTCGCGATCGCGATACTTAAAAACCAACCTAAAATAATCGCGCTCACCGGTCCTAAAATCATCCCTCCTAATGCTAAAGTATTGGTTTGTTGACTATCGCGATCGGCAATATTATTCGTTTCTATAGCTTGAGCGCGGTTATAATCAGCTACTTTGACAATTGATTGGGCAGATACTTGAAAATAAATGTGATTAGCCTTGGCTTGCTCAGTTAATTGAGTGTAAAGAGTTCCGGCTTCCTTCGCGGTAGCCATATCTGGGGAATTTCCCTTATTTTGAGTAATCAGAGTCAGTTTAACTTCAAAGGGATTAAATAGACCTATTTTTTCAAACTTTTGATTAAGAAGCAAAAAGTTTTCATGGGCTAATTTCCATTTATCCCAATCTTTCATCATAATCTTATAAAGTTTTTCTTCCTCTTGGGTTCTGGGAGTGTCTTCATACTGTTTAAATCCCTCATTAATTTGTTCCCAAGCTTTATTAATTCGATTCACTTCCCCCTTTCTTTCCTCAAGGGTAAGCACCGGGTTAAGTAAAGCTCTTTCTGATGATTCAATTTGTGTTTGTCCTTGATTAACTTTCCATAAACCTTCCACACTAGGTAACTGAGTTTCACTAATCTGATCAAGGTATTGACTCAAACGATTTGTGCCACTCCATCCGATAAAAGCCACAAGAAAAACTAGCACTCCCATCATGATAAACGCACCAATTAACCTCATTTGTAAATTCATATTTTTCCACATATTTTTATCCGTTTTATGCGTGTCTGATCCAACCGTTAATCGTAAAACGACTATCAGCAAATTTTTGAGAAGGGCAATTTACTGGTAATACTTCATGCCAATATTGACTGGGAAAGAAAATTATACTATTATTACGGGGTGCAATTACTTGATACGAGTCGGCTTTTACATAATCATTATTTAACATTTTTCCATCATAGATAATTAACTCACCCCCAGAAAAAGATTTGGGTTCTCGATAAAAATAATAGACATAAGTTAAAATTCTGGAAGCATTTTTTAACTTGCCTTGATCTTGGTGAATTTTATAATAGTCACCATCATTACTGGCAGTAATTTGGGTCTCTATTTCACCGATGTTAAAGGGTTCTATGGCTAATTGTTTGAGAACTTCTGGGACACGATCGCGAAGGCGTTTATGAATTTCTCTCTCGTCACTTTTGGCAAACGCGGAGACTTTTGAGCGACGATGTTCATAATTAAAATTACCAGCATGTCCGCTGTCAACAAAAGTCCCTTCTTTGCGGAGCACTAAATTAAGCAGGGCTTGATTTTCTGCTGGGGTTAAAAAATTATCAAGTGTCACATATTTAGCTGGTAACACTTGATCAGGGATATCGAAAAACCAAGAATCACTTAAAAGAAATTCATCCACTTGTTTTACAGCTAAGGCCGGTTGAGTCGCGATCGCGACTAATTCATCACTAACAAAAGATAAAAGAGACTTACCCTCATCCAAGGGAATTTGAAAAGATTGATGACAACCAGCTTTAAGGGGACGGGTACGAGAAACAACGACTTCAAACAGACTTTTGAGCAGTGGTGAATCTGAAGGAAGATTCACAGTATAATGGTATCCCCCTACCAGGAAAATTTTAACTTTGACTTCCATATTTTTTGATTTGTAAAGGTGAAAAAAACCGGGTTTCTGAGAGACAATCTTTACACAGATTTGGAGATGAAAAGAAACCCTGTTTCTGAAAGCGAGCAGTTTCTAATTGACACAAATTTTGACCGCGAAAAAAACCGGTTTCTGAGAGTTTATGAGAGCAAAAAACCGGTTTCTAATGATGCTTAATCAGCACGACGAACCCAACCATTAATGGTAAAACGACCGTCCCCAAAGGCTTGAGACGGACAACTAACGGGTAAGACTTCGTGCATATAACGACTTAGGAAAAATACCACACGATTATTGAGGGGTTCAATATCCGTGTAGGTATCTGCTGCGACATAAAAATTGTTCTCCACTTTGCTGTCATACATTCGTAATTGTCCCCCCGTAAAGGATTTCGGTTCCCGATAAAAATAATAGACATAAGTGAAAAAACGATTCGCGGTATCGGGGGAACCATTATCATTATGAATTTTGTAATAATTACCATCATTGTGCGCCGTTAATTGTGCTTCTATGTCAGCAATGGAAAAACTCGTCGGCAGATTTAATTGACTCAGGACTTCAGGGAGAATATCTCTCACTCGTTGTAGAATTAATTGAGAAAATTCAGGAAAACTATGCAAAACCATTGATCGACGATAATTCGCATCATTGGTGGAAGTCATTGTGGGGAGAAATTGCCTTTCTCTTTCAATGACATAATTAATTAATTCCTGATTTTCTTTGGGGGTCAAAAAATTGTCAATATGAGCGAAACGAGAGATTAAGTCATCGGTGATGGTTGGGGGAACTGATGTTTTAATAATGGGTTTGTTAATCGCGTGAAGAACAGGTTCCGGTTCCGGTTGTGGCAGATGTTGAATAAAAGGGGGTTGAAGGGTGGGATCTTGAATATAAATCGGAGGAGCTGTCACCAATCCTACCAGCTTTTCACTGGGAAAACACAGGGCAGATCGTCCATCATCAATAGGGATTTGAAAGAGGGATGCAAACCCTGTTGATTGTTCGGTTTGAGTGACTAAAGTTTTTACGAGTGCTTGCAGAAGTGGGGAGTCTGTTTTTAGGCTTAAGGTGTAATGATGCCCCCCAGCAAGAAGGATTTTTACTTTGACATCTTGGGGAATGATTGTTTTTGATACCATATATTTACTCTCTTTGTTTATGTTGAAGATGCTTCTTAATAGGCTAATGGCTATAGCAATCCTATTTCAATTGTAATTTTGTCGGGGCAATCCCCCCGTGGTTGCCCCGCATCCCCCTCTGCTCCCCCCATCCACGGCACAGAGGGGGGCACTCTGGCACTACCCTTACGTTTTTGCCACAACCTATTTAGGATTGCTATAGTTGTTATATCAGGTTGAGTTGATTAATGATCATATTGAGTAGGGGCGGGTTTACTGAATTCTTGGCTTCTTGTTAAGATATTGGCGAAAGAGCCCCTACAACAATTCAATCTATTTAACCGAACTGGATCTTAGTTAGTAACATTAAGAAACACGGCTTCTTGATTAAACAAGAAACCGAGTCTCTTACCTTCAGTATTTAACAATTAGCCATGAGCCTTTCGCGCTGAAAATTAATGGGAGAAGTGACGAATATCAGTGAATATCATCACGATACCAAGTTCATTGGCGGCTTTGATCGTATCTTTATCATTGATACTTCCACCCGGTTGCACGATCGCGCTAATTCCTGCTTGGGCTGCGGCTCGCACGGAGTCATCAAAGGGGAAGAAACCATCACTGGCTAAAACCGCTCCAGAGGCTTTTTCTCCGGCTTGCTCTAAGGCAATTTTAACAGAGCCGACACGATTCATTTGCCCCGCGCCTACTCCTAATGTAGCGCGATCGCGGGTGACAACGATCGCGTTGGATTTAACGTGTTTGGCCACTTTCCAAGCAAACAATAATTCCTCTAATTCATCGGCAGTGGGTTGTTTTTCTGTGACAACACGCCATGCACTTGTGTTAGGAATCATATCATCGGCTTCCTGTACCAAAAAACCGCCCGATATGACTTTAACCGTGTGTTTTGCCCCAGACACTAAATCCGGTAAAATTAACACCCGTAATTTCGATTTTTTCTTGAGTAAATCTTCCGCTTCCGGTTCAATCGAAGGCGCGACAATACATTCCAAAAACGTCTTAGTTAATAACTTCGCGGTATCAACATCTAAGGAACGATTTAACGCGACAATACCACCAAACGCGGAAACAGAATCCGCCTCAAAAGCCTTTTGATAGGCTTCGACTAAAGTTGTACCAACAGCCACACCGCAGGGATTTGTATGTTTAATAATTACCGCGGCAGGTTGCTCAGGAAATTCAACAATAATTTGACGGGCGGCTTCTAAATCAACTAAGTTATTATAACTTAATTCTTTCCCTTGCAGAATGGCGCTAGTCGTCCAACCTGTCGGAGTTGAGCCGGTTTGATACCACGCGGCAGCCTGATGGGGATTTTCCCCATAGCGCAGGGATTGTAATTGTTTGCCAGAAATGCTAAAATCTACAGGAAGAGATTTATTTTCCGTGGTTTGATTGCTGAGATACGCGGTAATAGTTTGATCATAATTGCCCGTATGACTAAAAGCCGCAATCGCGCATTTTTGGCGAAATTCTAAAGAAATTTCACCGTTATTTTTGCGTAATTCCTCTAAATAAATATCATACTGATTGGGATTACATAACACCGTTAAATGGGCATGATTTTTGGCCGACGCTCTTAACATCGCGGGGCCACCAATATCAATTTGTTCGATCGCGTCGGCCAAGGTGACACCCGGTTTCGCGATCGTTTGTTCAAAAGGATAAAGATTAACTACCACTAAATCAATAGGGCGAATATTATTCGCATCTAAATCTTGTAAATCTTCAGCCATATCGCGCCGCGCTAAAATCCCCCCATGAATGCGAGGATGTAAAGTTTTAACTCGGCCCCCTAAAATTTCCGGGGAGCCTGTATAATCGGCGACTTTTGTTACAGGAAGCCCCGCGTCTTTGAGAGCCTTAGCCGTGCCTCCACTACTAATTAAATCAAATTGAAATTCCTGCACAAGGGTGCGAGCCAAGTCAAGGAGTCCTGTTTTATCCGATACACTCAGGAGTGCTAGACGTGCCATTGGTTTAATATCCTCAAACAGACAAACGATCTTTTATTGTAGAACGCGATCGTATTTATCGTATCCCATCACAGATAAAATTTAACATTTTCTCCTTTATTGCCTCTCACTTCCTCAACCCTTGAGAGCATCATAAAACATCTTAATATTTTGTTATAATTCTTTAATAAATCTCATGAAATGTGATCTGTTATACCTGATCGAATAAGTTAAGAAAATATGATAAATTGTCACGATATACTGGCTTAAGATAAGATAAAACCATAACCATGAGAAAAATGTTCAAATTGAACATTGCGGTAGGAAATCATTAAAATAGGAGGCAATAAGCTATGTTTAGGCCAGAAACAGATCCGCAATTTAATATTGCCAATAATACAGTACGCGAATTAAAACCTGCAATCACAGAAGACATTAGACAACTGTTAGCAAGGATACAACCGGATAATTATCCTCCAGTGTCGGATCTCGCCCATCAGCGAGAATTACATCAAATGCAAAAAACGATAGAACAATTAAAAAGAGAATTACAGTCTAGTGAAGAACGCTTTCGCAATGCCATTGAAAAAAATGCCGATGGGATTATTATTGTTAATAAAAAAGGGCGAGTTGTTTTTGTCAATCCCTCGGCGGAATATTTGTTTAATTGTCAAGGGCAAGATTTGTTAGAGCAGGATTTTTTTGGGAATTTAGTCGTGGAGTCTTCCGCCCAAGATATTGATATTGATACGGAAGTAATTCCCCACTTTCGAGAAGTAGATACTGGGGGTGTAAGGGTTGCCCAAACGGAGGTGCAGTTAAAGCGCACCGATCAAGAAACTGTGATTGTATCCATGCGTTTAGTAGAAACGGAATGGGAAGGAGAAATGGCTTATTTAGCCACTCTTCGAGATATTACCAGACGTAAACGCACGGAGGAAATGTTATGGTTATATAATCGTGCGATGGCCGCGACGAGTTCAGGAATTGTGATCGCGGATGCCAGTCAACCGGATAATCCGATTATTTATTGTAATCCCGCGTTTGAAAAGTTAACGGGATATTCTCAAGAGGAAATTATTGGTCAAAATTGTCGCTTTTTACAGGGTGATGACACTGATAATGAGGCCCTTTACGTGATCCGTAATGCCTTAAAAAATCACAGGGAATGTCGGGTTGTTTTAAAGAATTATCGTAAAGATAAGAGTTACTTTTGGAATGAACTTTCCATTTCTCCGGTGTGCGATCGCGCTGGAAAATTAACCCATTTTATCTGGGTGCAATTGGATGTGACGGAGCGGAAACAGGCGGAAGAGGAATTACAGAGTTCAGAAATACAATTAAGGGAACAAGCCCAGCAATTAGAAGAAGCATTTACCCAATTAAAACAAACCCATTCCCAATTAATTCAAAGTGAAAAAATGTCGAGTTTAGGGTTATTAGTTGCCGGGGTTGCCCATGAAATTAATAATCCTGTCAGTTTTATTAATGGCAATGTTTCCTATCTGAAGGAATATGCAGAAAATTTGTTAGGTTTAATTAAGTTGTATCAGCAACATTATCCTAACCCCGTCGAGGAAATCCAAGCAGAAATCGACGCGATCGAGTTAGATTTTTTAATTGAAGATTTACCGAAAATGTTATCTTCGATGAATGTGGGAATCGATCGCATTTGTCAGATCGTAAAATCTTTAAGAAATTTCTCACGGATGGATGAAGCAGACATTAAACCAGTGAATATCCATGAGGGACTGGATAGCACTTTAATGATCCTGAATCATCGTTTAAAAGCTAAAAGTGACAATCCGGGGATTAATGTTATCAAAAACTATGGTAATTTACCTTTAGTTGAATGTTATGCCGGCCCCATGAATCAAGTGTTTATGAACATCCTCAGTAACGCGATCGATGCCCTTGAGGATTATAATAAACAGCGAACTCCAGAGGTAATGAAAGAATCTCCGAATCAAATAAAAATTACTACAAGTATCATCAATAATGATTGGGTTGAAATCATTATTAGTGATAATGGCCCTGGGATATCGGAAGAGGCGATCAAGCATATTTTTGATGCTTTTTTTACGACAAAACCTGTCGGAAAAGGTACAGGAATGGGTTTATCGATCAGTTATCAAATTATTGTCGAAAGACACGGAGGACTATTAACTTGTGTATCGGAATTAGGGAAAGGTACGGAATTTATTATCAAAATTCCCATGAGTCATTAATACCTAACCCCCTCACCCCTTTCCCTAGGAGGAGAGGGGCTGGGGGTGAGGTTTCACACAAGAACAATTGGAAATGGAAACACGATAAAAATCGGGTTTCTTGCGTAACAACAAGAAACCCGATTTCTTTAAACATTTAATTTCAAATAAAAAATCCCTATTACCACATTCCTCGTACCGGTTTCGTCTCCTCAACAGTAGTTTCAGTTGTTGTCGTCTCTGTGGTAGTTACGGGTTGGGTAGTTACAGGTTGGGTAATTACTGGGCGGGTAGTGACTGGGCGAGTTGTGGAAGTTGTGGAAGTTGTGGAAGTTGTGGAAGTTGTGGAAGTTGTCGGAGTTGTGGAAGTTGTGGAAGTTGTGGAAGTTGTCGGAGTTGTGGAAGTTGTAGAAGTTGTAGAAGTTGTCGGAATTGTAGAAGTTGTAGAAGTTGTGGAAGTTGTTGTTTGGGGGATGACATTGACACTATCGACAATGACACTATTATCTTTGACAACCGCGACAATACGCTTTCCGGCTGCTAAACTCTTAATTTTGATAGTTTCGAGGGGTATTCTGAGGGTTTTAATTTGACCATTATCTAATTGAATTGTGACGATATCGCCGACAACATTTTTAATATTTCCACTGTACGCGGTAAAGACTTGTTGACTGATTTCTTCTGCACCGATTTTTTCGACAACGGGGTTGGCAAATACGGGCGCCGCGATAACTGAGACGATCGCGGATAATAATGCACCCGTTAAAATGGATCGATGGGAAAAACGCATGAAAACCTCACTTGATTTTCTAGGGGTATAAGTGAAGTGCAAAACTTAACACTTCTTCTTTTTGTTTGTTTGTTTCTTCTTTCATGGTTTTTTTTCCCTATCAGGAATAAGTCAAAGAAACCGGGTTTTTCCAAGTCTTGCTATCCGTGACGATTTTGGCCGAAGAAACCCGGTTTCTGTATCAAAGGAAAGAAAACGGGGAGCATCCCGATTTTGTAGGGGCGTTGGCGAAGCCTGCGCGCAGCGCGTAGCATTCCGGCATTCAATCCCTGCTTATAACCAATAGGCTATCTGCCGGAATGCTTCGCCCCTACTATCCGTGACGATTTTGGCCGAAGAAACCCGGTTTCTGTTAACTTACAGATGATTCCGGTTTGGTTAATTTCTCACTAATGATTAAACAAACTCCGACAAAAATAAACACGATCGCGCCTAATATTCCTTTCGTGAATAATGGGATAACATTGGGTTTAATAAAGATCATGCCATAGATACTCATCCCCAGGGAAAATCCCCCAAAATAGATACCAACTCCTAACCCTCCCCGTTGGGGTGGTACGAGGGATAAGGCAAAAGGGATCGCGCCATTGGCAATGAGACTATAAGCTGTAATAAAGACAAGTATTAAGACACTAATGATCAAAGGATTTTCACTTAATACCATGAAAATTAGGATCAAACTGGTTAGGGCTAAACCTCCTAACATCGCGGGAATATTACCAATTTTGACGGCGAATTTGCCCGCGGGTAATGCCATGATCGCGAGGCCGATGCCGATCGCTGTCATTAACCATTTCATATCTGTATGAGGAAATTGCATTTTTAACACGTTTGGTAAAATTTCCCCCATCATTAAACGAGTGCCGATCGCGACTCCCATGCCCGTTATGGCAATTAATCCTAATTGGGGAATTGATATAATTTCAGGGGGGGTTTCTGGGGTAATTTCGATGAGGGTACGATCGGGATTAACTTTTCGTAAAACTAACACTGCACCTAATAAGACAAAAGACGCGATCGTAAATGTGATTACAGGGCCTAAACTTAAAATAAAATCACTCGCGATCGGACGAAACCCCCCCGCCAAACCTCCTACTAAAATTAAGACACTCATGGCTTGAGGTAATTCCGTTTTTGTCGCGTATTGTCCCAAAAGCGCGATCGCGGGGGAACGAAAAACCGCCATTGCCAAAGCCCAAGCAATTAACGCGACTGGTAATATCCAATGGAAGGCTAACATCGGTTGGCCAAAAATAAAGATAACTGGAATCAGAATTAACAAAGCCGATGAGAGAATAACACCTAACATAATTAAGGGAAAACGAGTCCCTAACCAACGTCTTTGGTTATCAGAAAGACTCCCCATAATAGGTTCGAGCAGAATCCCGAAAACATCTTCTAAAATCGTAATTCCTTTATCCCACCCCGGAAAACCAAAACCCTCTAAGAGTTTCGGTAAAAAAATGCGATAAAGCATCCAACTTAGGGTAATTGCCCCTTGAATTGCTGCCACTCCACCCACTTGTCGCCACAGGACTAAATGGCTTTTTTGGGATTCATTCATAATGCTTTTTGTTATATAATGGTGTTAGGGTAGTTCTGTTTTTTTATGAACCACAAAGGCACAGAGTTCACAGAGAAAAGAAAGAGAAAGTTCATAGAAAAAATGCCTCTGTCATATTCTAGCACATTTTTTTACCAATAGTATAAATAAGTGAAAAATATGAAAATTAAACTGGGTGATTTTGGGAGGGTTCAAGGGAAGATAGTTGGGGGCGCGATCGTGTTTAGTGTTATCTGTGCTTATCCCTTATTAAGTAGGGGGGAAAATCCGATAAAAATAGCATATTTAGCCGATGGATACTATCGCTATAGAGATAAATTTGAACTGAATAAACCCTTTCGAGAAGTGTTATTTCGCAAAAGGGGCGCGTATATTATTGGGAGTGATATTGATGGGAGTAAAAAAGAAAGATTTTGCTTTAAAGGAGTCGCGTTAGGAAATAAAATTACACAAGTGATTATTGCATATCAAGTCATGTATCCTATCCCCAATCAAGAGCCGCAAAAATCAGAACCGATCTGGCGTTTTTTTGTGGGTGCGGATATTGATTTTGATCGACTTTATCCATTACAAACACCTCCGGGTATGGAGTTATATCAATGTTTAGAACTTTTTTCACCTAATCTCAAAGATTTTTAGTTATACCAAGCTGTTAAGAAAGTCCTATTAGTAACACAGGCTTCCCGCCTGTGCGAGGCAGGATGCTTGTCCTACTTAAGCCTGTGACAAGCAGGATGCTTGTCCTACTTAAATTGATTTTATTGATTCTTCCTTCTTCCTTCTTCCTTCTTCCCTCTTCCTTCTTCCTTCTGCTATAAGTCTAATTGCTCCGGTGTCATATTGGTATTCCCTCTTTACGAATGTTTCTTAACAAAGGACCATTGCGGGAAGTAAACCGCTCTTCATCAATATATAAACAGCTAATTACTTCATCATTTTGTAATGATAAATCTGCGACTATTTCTAAGCTTCTATCAATCTCCTCACCCGAATTGACAACTCCTTTAAGAATTACTAATATATCAATATCCGAACCGGGGACGGCTTCGCCTCGCGCCTGGGAACCGTAAAGCATGATTTTCACTAGGCGATCGCGATAAAGATTTTCCAAGCGCGATCGTAATTCCATCAGAATTATTTGCAGTTTCTCGTTAATTTGCATAATTTGATGACACCAATAAAATTATGGTATTATCGCGGGGTGGGGGCGGGTTGATAAATATCTAAGCTGGGTATATTCATCTGTTGGCGAACCCGCCCCTACTTGTCCTAACCGTCTTGACGGGTGCTATAGCAACTAAAGTAGAAACTTTAGTCACAAACAATCAATTAATAAAGAGGCACCGAAGCATCGACTTCTTTACTCCAAGCATTAATGCCACCTTTGACATTAATTCCCTCAATACCTGCTTCCTTAAGAATTGCTAAAGCCTTCGCCGAACGCCCCCCCATTTTACAATGGGCAATTAAACGATTACCGTTTAATAATTCCTTAACTTTGCTAATACCTTCACCCCGTTCAATATCAGGTAAAGGAACTAAAACAGAACCCGGAATTTTGGCAATTTCATACTCATTGGGGTTACGGACATCAACCAGGACAAAATCCTTCGCGTCACTATCAATTAAGGCCTTAAGATCCTGAACCGTCATCTCAGCAATATCCATTTTTTGTTCCGCCTCCTGTGCTTGGGGAATACCGCAGAATTGTTCGTAATCAATTAATTTTTCAATTACCGGACGAATGGGATTTGGTCGTAATTTTAACTCACGGAATTTCATATCTAAGGCATTATATAGTAACAAACGACCGCTTAATGTTTGTCCTCTGCCCAGAATAATTTTAATGGTTTCCGTGGCTTGAATACAACCAATTACACCCGGTAAAATACCTAAAACACCACCTTCCGCACAAGAGGGAACCATCCCTGGTGGGGGGGGTTCTGGATATAAATCTCGGTAATTTGGACCCCCTTCATAATTAAAGACAGTTGCTTGGCCTTCAAAGCGGAAAATTGACCCGTAAACATTGGGTTTATTTAACAACACACAAGCATCATTTACCAAATAACGAGTCGGAAAATTATCCGTACCATCCACGACTAAATCATAAGGTTTGATAATCTCAAGTGCATTGGCCGAACTCAAACGAGTTTCATAGAGATCAACTTGGCAATAGGGATTAATTTCTAAGATGCGATTTTTCGCAGATTCTATCTTAGGTTTGCCTACCCAAGAGGTGCCATGAATAACCTGACGTTGCAGATTAGAATGATCGACAATATCAAAATCGACAATGCCAATTCGACCAATTCCTGCCGCGGCGAGATACAGTAACAGAGGCGAACCGAGTCCACCCGTACCGATACATAAAACATTGGCGGCTTTAAGACGCTTTTGCCCTTCTAATCCTACTTCTGGTAGAATCAAATGGCGTGAGTAGCGTTCATATTCTTCTGGTTTGAGCTGGATTTCTTCGAGATTGGGATTTAACATGAGAGTCTATTAGTGATAGGGGATTGGTGATAGGGGATTGGTGAGCGGGGATTGGTGATAAGGGATTGGTGATGATGAAATTTTTGTTGTCCCCAGTCCCCAGTCCCTAGTCCCTAATCCCCAGTCCCCAGTCCCCAGTCCCCCTGATGTTGCTCAAATTAATATCATACTTCAATTGGGTATTGTGGATGAGAAAATTTGATCAAGAAACGGGGTTTCTGCCTAAGTCTGATTAATGAGGAGATAATGTGGTTTTGAGTCGATATCTCACTGTGGCATAAATAGATTTATAGGAAGCCTGAATCTGATACTCTTGATAGATCCATTCTTGAATTTCATTATAACTTTTAAATCCCTTATTGGGATCGTTAAGACGCTGTTCTAAACTGGCACAAATTTGAGGAGTTATTGTCGGTTTGCGCCCGCCACTATGATTTATTTTCAATAAACCTTTTAACCCTTGAGTGCGATATTTCTTTAACCATCTTTGCAGAGTAATTCGATTCACTCCTATGGTGACGGCTAAATCTTTGACGGTGGTGATTTTCGCCATTTTAAATAGATATAAGGCTTGGATTTTCTGAAAGCTACTCGCTGTAGTTTGCTCATTTAATAAGGTTTTTAGTTCTTCAATGGTTTCTGTTATATTCAAGTGACAAATTCCTGACATTTTAGTTACCTTCCTCTGAGATTTTAAGATTAAACAATATTGTTTTTGATAAAGTCAATAATTATTTCTAACCCTTCTTGTGTTTTTAAATTGCTAAAAACAAAGGGTTTCATCCCTCGCATTTTTTTTGTATCATGTTCCATTACTCCTAAATCGGCACCTACATAAGGTGCTAAATCTGTTTTGTTGATCACTAATAAATCTGATTTTGTGATGCCTGGACCGCCTTTTCTGGGAATTTTATCCCCGGCGGCGACATCTATTACATAGATAGTTAAATCAACTAATTCTGGGCTAAATGTCGCGGCTAAATTATCTCCGCCACTTTCGACAAAGACTAATTCTAGTTGATGGTTAAATTGGTTTTCTAGTTGTTCGATCGCGACTAAATTAATAGACGCGTCTTCTCGAATCGCGGTATGGGGACATCCTCCGGTTTCGACACCTAAGATCCGATCGCGCTCTAAGGCTTGACTTCTGACTAAAAATTGGGCATCTTCTTGAGTATAAATATCATTAGTAACAACGGCAAGTTGATATTCCTCTCGTAAAGCCTTACATAAGGAATCGACTAATGCTGTTTTTCCCGAACCCACGGGGCCGGCTATTCCTACCCGAAATGCACTCATTTGTTTTATTTGTTGTAGTTTAGTCAATAGATTAGGGATGGAAAAATAGGTAATTTTTCGGATTGACAAAAGGATTACCTAATAATAGAGCTTAACTACGAAACAGTCGGCTATATTGGGTTTCGTGAGCCATACTCGCGAGGCTAAGTCCCCAATTACAACTGTTAAGTTGATCATCCTCTAATCCTAAAACTTCTTGAGCACAATTGTGAAGGGGTGATGATAAATCTAGTAACATTTGTTGGCCCGCGGTTTGCCCCAAGGGGATGAGTTTAACTCCAGCATTGACAAGATTACTCGCCCAACTGTATAAATATCCTAAAATAGCAGATTCTTGGTCTATTTGCCAGTATGTCGCGGCGATGCCAAACACGATCGCGTAATTACAGGGACTTCCACAAGCGTTGAGGGTATCAGAGAGGCTTAGAGTGATATTCTCAGAAAAGCGCGATCGAGTATCCTGTAACAATTTGACTAACATTCGCCCCATTTGCCAACTTTGTTGACGTAATTCGTCACTTTCTCTAGTAGCACTCGCCCATCCATTCCAATAATTTAAGGCTGTGAAATCTCCTAATCGAGCCGCGTTATAAGCACGAAGCATAAGGGCGGTTTCGATACGGATAGATCCCCATCGTAAGCCATCTTCTAACCATTGTCTTAAACTGATATTGTTATTAATAATACCTTGTTCTACCAATATTTCTAAACCTTCTGAATAACAATAGGCTCCCACTGGTAAGGTGGAACTTGCTAATTGTAGTAATGATAAAATCGACATTATGGGTGATAGGTAATAGGTAATGGGTAATATAAAGTCCGGTTGATTAATGTATAAACCGGGTTTCTGAGCGCAAAAATCGTCATTTTCGCCAACCGATCAACGTGAGAAACCCGGTTTCTTTAGGGGCGGGTTTACGGGATCTCTTGCTTCTAGTTAAGATATTAGCGAACCAGCCCCTACACTTATTAGGTGTATTTTTCCTTCTTCCCTCTTCCTTACTTCCCTCTTCCTTCTTCCTTCTTCCTCTGTGCCCTCTGTGCCTTTGTGGTTAATTAATTCTTCCTTCTTTCTTCTTCGGATTTCCCTCTTCTCTCTGTGTCCTCTGTGCCTTTGTGGTTAATTAATTCTTCCTTCTTTCTTTCTGTTAATGATGATGTGCATAGGCACCAGTTTCAGGTTGAAAAGGTGCAATTTCTTCTATTACTTCTAAACCTAAATGTTCCAACATAGACTTTAAAACAGAGTCCGGTGATAATCTTAAATAATTGGGGGCTATTTCCACAGAGACGTGACGATTGCCTAAATGATACGCGGCTTTTAATAGTAAATGGGGAGAAGGCGCGATCGCGGTTAAAACCGGTTCCGGTTTCGCGATGACTTGGACTAAAAAAGAACCATCATCGGATTGTAATAAAGCGCGATCGTGTAAAACCGTTCCTCTGGGTAAAGAAACATTAACAATATCTCCCGTAGGTGTTTCAAAACGATGACGACTGCGAGTACGTTCCCACGCGGTCAAGGGTAAGATTAAACTAACAACAGCATTAGGATTTGCGGGTAATTGTCGCGTTACAGTCACTATCATTATGAAGTTTTATCCCTCAAAATTCATCACATTAAACCACTCAAAATAATGACGAAATCCCTGCTCCCAAAGATAAAAAATTGGGAGATTTGCACAGGGAAATTACAATAGAGAAGAGGGAGAGATAGAGAGATTTAAAAATAGGTAAAAATCGCGTTACTCAATCTCACTTTCGCCCTATCCTCTCTCTCCTATTGACCTTGTAAACGAATTAACTCGGCTTGAATGCGTTGTTTCAGGGTAGGATCAGCTTGTTGAAGTAGCGTAATGGAATTAAATTTAGAAACCGTCAATCCATTATTTTCAATAATCTTTTTGGCTTGTTCGCAGTAATTTACCGCGATACCACGAATCTCACCCGGAAGAGTATTAATTTTCTTGGTTTCATTACACACAACAGGAGGAACATTACCCTTGTTGATTCCCTTAATCTCATTATAGGCTTGTTGTCGTCGGGGTTCCATTGCCAAGACGGCACGGGCATAGTTGGCAATTTCCTCGTTACTGACTTCTTGCGCGATCGCGGTGGTACTAAAAGTCAATCCTAAAGACTCTCCTGACAAACTGGGAATCACTCCCGTCACTACCCCGGTTAGGGATATCGCGCCAACGAGGAGAGATTGAGAGAATAGACGGCTCAGACGCCATTGGGAAAAATTAGCTATGGTATTCATAATGTTAACTACTTAAGTATGTAGGTACAATTTCACTTAGAGCACGGATCACTCACTGGTTTTGAAGCATTTTACAGGGCTTAAGTTCCTGATCAACTGGAAATATCTCTTCCATACTTGATCCGAGAGTGGCTTTTCCATCGGGGTACGGAGGGCCGAAACTTCGGATATTACCTCTTTTTTTTCGGGGTTTCTTTGATTCATGGGACAAGCTTTGACCCATTTTACTTTGGATTTGCCCTCATTATTTTCTCAAATTCTATTTTGATTTTAAACCCAAATTGTTTTTTCCGAGGGCTAATTTTTGGTGCTTATCGTGGGGCACAGAAGATCGGCTTATTCCGATACAGGTCAGGCTTGTTCTTTAAGGGATCAATTCTATAATATCACGTTTTGACGAAAAACGGTTTATTATCACAATTTTTTTTGATAAAGTGGGCGGGGTTTTTTTCCCGAAAATGTCTATCCCGTTACGGGATCTTGATAAAGTCCCCCGATCCCCCAAAAAAGTGTCCTGTACCCTCCTAGGCCCTATAATTAAGACTTACGCAGAAACTAGGTTCCTCATTCCCAAATCAAAAGCTCAAATTTTTACACAAAATCCAAAAATTAAAAATTGATATGACTGACACGGTGCTAGAGGTTCGCAACCTGCGGGTTGAATTTGCCACGGATGAAAAGCTAATTAACGCGGTGAAGGGGATTGACTTTACGGTGAAACGGGGTCAAACTCTAGGCATTGTGGGGGAGTCGGGTTCAGGAAAGTCGGTAACAGCCCTCGCGACAATGGGGTTATTACCAAGTTTTAGTAAAATTAATGGTGAACTTTGGTTTTCAGGGGTTGCAAATGATAGAAAACCCGTTGATTTATTGACTTTATCGGAAACGGATAAACAACAATATCGGGGTTCCCAAATCGCGATGATTTTTCAAGAGCCGATGACTTCCCTAAATCCGGTTTTTACCATTGGTTTTCAGTTAACAGAAGCCCTTTGTCAACATCAAAAAATTTCTCAAACCGAAGCCCGTCGTCAAGCCGCATCATTATTACAAGAAGTCAAGCTTTTACCCAGTGATGCACTCCTACAAGAACGATATTTTGAAGAATATCGAGAAAAGCCAGAAACCAGTCGCGATCATCGTACCCCTGCACAATATATCAATCATCAAAAACAAGCCATATTAAACCGTTATCCCCATGAGTTATCAGGGGGACAATTACAACGGGTAATGATTGCTATAGCTATTTCTTGTAATCCTACTTTATTAATTGCGGATGAGCCTACAACGGCCTTAGATGTGACGGTACAAGCGACTATTTTAGACCTTTTAAGGGAATTAAGAGACTCTAGGGGAATGGCGATGATTTTTATCACCCATGACTTAGGTATTATTGCCGAAATTGCCGATTCTGTCGCGGTGATGTATCAAGGTGAAATAGTGGAAAAAGGGGATATTCTCGATATTTTTACGCAACCGAAACATCCCTATACCAAAGGGTTACTCGCGTGTCGTCCACCTTTAGATCGACAAGTAGAGCGTTTAGCAACGATCGCGGATTTTATGGATGTGATCGAAACCTCTCCTGGGGAATTTAGCATCAGAGAAAAAAATAATCCTACTCCTGAATTTATTAAGGAGTCCCCAGTTACTAATCACCCGTCACATCCTCAGACAAAAAAATTGTTAGAAGTGCAAAATTTACGAGTAGGATTTCCCCTCAAAGGAATGTTTGGGGAAATGAAACGTTTTTTGATGGCGGTTAATAATGTTTCTTTTGATGTTTATGAGGGGGAAACATTAGGTTTAGTGGGTGAGTCTGGTTGTGGGAAATCGACTTTAGCAAGGGCATTATTGCAATTAATTCCTCCCACTACAGGAAAGGTATTTTTTCTAGGGGAAGAAGTGACACCTCCGGCAAAATCATCGAAATGGATCTGGGCAAATTATCGTCCACAACAGGAGTATAAACGCAAATTACGCTTTTTGCGTCGCGAAATGCAAATTATTTTTCAAGATCCTTTTAGTTCCCTTGATCCGCGTATTTCGATTGGGGATGCGGTGATGGAGCCTTTAGTGATTCATCAACCTCAGAAGAGTGTCAAGCAAAAGCGCGATCGTGCAGCTTATTTATTAGAAAGAGTAGGATTAAACCCCGATTTGATGCGTCGTTACCCTCACGAATTTTCCGGGGGACAAAGACAGCGAATTTGTATTGCTCGCGCTTTAGCATTAAATCCCAAATTTATTATTTGTGATGAATCTGTTTCTGCCTTAGATGTATCGGTACAGGCACAGGTTTTAAATTTATTGAAGGAGTTACAAAATGAATTTGGCTTAACTTATATTTTCATTTCTCACGATTTAAGTGTGGTGAAATTTATGAGCGATCGCATCATGGTAATGAATAAAGGAAAAATCGAAGAAATTGACGAATCCTCGCAAATTTATTATACTCCTAAAAGCGATTATACTAAACAATTAATCGCGTCTATTCCCACCGGAAATTTAGATCAAGTGCGGAGCCGTAGAGGTGTTAGATTTTAGGTATCCCAGAAACCGGGTTTCTTTGGCATTATCATTTACCGCCGGAGATAACTGGCAGAAACCCGGTTTCTTTTCCCGGTAAAACTTATCTGTGTTAAGTGGAGCGCAGAAACCGGGTTTCTGAATATGTTACAAAGAAAAGAGGATGGCTCTATGTTGATAGAGGTAAAAATTCCCGAAAAATTGCCATTTTTAGAAAGTTTATGTTGGCAAAGAGAAGGGATAAAAAATCTCACACCATTAGAAATGCTAAAACGCTATGAAAGAGGATGGTATTATCGGGGCGTTTTAGATGAGATAAGTCCCCCCGAAGCTGGGTTTATTCAACAATTAGCAAATCTCTATAATTCCTGGTTAGCAGAAACAATGTTTACTCAAGATTTTCATAACAAAATTCTCCTGGTGCTTAGTCAAATAAATCGTAATTTTTTTGAAGATTGCGGGACTTATTTTGGTGGAGGGACTCTGGTTAGTTTAATCTATGGTGAATATCGACTAAGTAAGGATATTGACTTTGTTTGTGCTACAGGAAAAGGTTATCGTCTGCTACGTCAAGAAATTTTCAATCAAGGCTATAATGCCATTTTTAGTAGTCAGAATGATATCCGATTACCTGGAGAAATTCAAGCTAACCAATATGGGATAAGATTTCCGGTTTTTGTGGGGGAAACGCTGATTAAATTTGAGATTATTATGGAGGGAAGGATAGAATTAGGAAATCCTGAATATCCGATTTTTTTGCCCATTCCTTGTTTGAATAAAATCGACTGTTTTGCCGAGAAATTATTAGCCAATGCCGATCGCGGGTGGGATCATTCCGTTGAGTCGAGAGATTTAATAGATTTAGCCATTCAAAGGTTAAATTCTGCTATTCCCCAAGAAGCTATTGCCAAAGCAGAAAACGCGTATGCTGTCATGGCACCTCTGAAAAAAGCCATTATTTATTTTCAAGAAAATCCTGATTATCGCGAAAAATGTTTTACCGCGTTGCGAATTTCAGACTTGAGTAAAATTATAGATGGAATTGACTTACTCGCGGCCGACTTTGAGTTGGATAAAACTATCAGAATTTTCACGGAAATCAAGGATGATTATCTTGATATATAGCCTTCTCAGAAACCGGGTTTCTTTATTAGCTTAATTGAGTCTATGTAAACTCTCATAGAAACCTGGTTTCTTTTTTATGCGCGCATATAGATTTGTAGGGGTAGCGCCCCCGTGCCTACCCCTCTTGCCCCCCCGCGTGGGTCCCCCTCTTGCCCCCCCGCGTGGGTCCCCCCTGCTGGCGGGGGGGTAGGGGGGGGTGGGGTTGGGCTCACAAGGGTAGGTTTTTTTCTAAAACCCTGATGTCGTAACCGTTTTGCCTGATGGGGAAGCGAATCGCCCAAATATTTACCCAGTCTGGAATTGAGGATTTTTCTACCCGAAAAACCTACCCTTGTAAGGTGGGGTTGGGGGGGGGAGCGGGGCAACCACGGGGGGAGCGGGGCAACCACGGGGGGATTGCCCCTACCTGAATTGTACAAATCATGATTACGCACTATATAGCCTTCTCAGAAACCGGGTTTCTTTATTAGCTTAATTGAGTCTATGTAAACTCTCATAGAAACCCGGTTTCTAGGCACGATGCCAAATAGCTTTCCAAGCAAATTGAGGTAAAGCTAACATTCTACGCCAGCGCCAAGGCTCCTGATATAAACGATATAACCATTCTAAATTATTATCGCAAAACCACCCGGGCGCTCGCTCTTTCGTGCCTGCCCAAATATCGAAACTTCCTCCTACTCCTACCCAAATTGAGTGAGGGCATAAATGTTTATTTTCCGCGATCCAAAATTCTTGACGGGGGACTCCTAACCCGACAAATATTAACTGGGGTTGTAATTGTTTTAATGTTTCCTTTAATTGGGTTTCTTCATCCCCGGAAAGATAACCATGTTGACACACGATCGCGACTTCTGGTATTTTATGATGCCAAGTCTCCGAAGCCGCGATCCCCACACCCGGAGCCCCGCCAAAGAAAAAGACAGAAGGAGAAGGATAAAAGGTAGTAATTTGGGATAAAAGAGATTCCGCTAATTCAATCCCAGGAAAGCGTTTAATTTTTTTCCCTTTGAGACGCAAATAGAAAACAATACCCGCGCCATCGGGAATAACTAAATCAGCAGAATTAATAATATTAGCCAGCCGGGAAGTTTTCTCAGCTTGCATACACATTTCCGCGTTTAAAGTAACAACATGACTCCCTAAACCTTGATTTAAACGTGATAACAAATAACCCGGATAATTATCCGATAAATGCACAGGAAGTCCCAAAACGGGAAAGACTTGCACTGTTGTATTCATATTTATGTACTCTCACACCAAAAGACTTAGTTTATAGGTTAGAGTACCTCAAATAATGACATTAGACTAGAGGGGGAAAATTGGGGATGTCAAATTTAAGACTGAGGGCCCAGTCTCTTCTCAATTCCGTTAACATCCCTTGCTAATCACTGGTAATTACTGTTGTTGGGGTTTGAGAGAGCCATCCGCGTATAATTCTAGGGGGATGAGACGCTCTTTGCCATTTATGATTACCTTAGAATAGACAATTTTCAGTAAAGGGGCATGATTTTCATTTATACGATAAGACATATCGATCACCTAATTTGGTTAAGGGCTATCTGGCGGTTGGGTTGAGGAAATAATCCATTAGTTAATCAGGGATATTTAATCACTCAACCCAACCTACTTTCTTCTTACTTCTTAAAGAAAAGATTAAGTATAAGTAGGTAGATGCAAATAAGTCTGGCTATCTGAATTAAAAACCCGTGCCACCAGACTATGTTGCCAATTTGGCATAAATTTACAATTATTTATTTACATAATGGCGTTTAATTAGGCGATCGTACTCTGTACGGGTAAAGATTTGGTAAAATCTGGTAAGGAAAACACGATCGCGTAACTGGCATCGTTAATTTTACCTTCCGAGACATTTGTCAACAAATCAGGATAAAAGAGAAAAAAATCTATGGCAATGACAGCCCCTCAAAGACAAGAGCGTTTAGAGTATTACTATCATCAAATTAAAAGTATTATTCTCAAACGTCAAAACCCCATTAGTGGGTTACTGCCCGCGAGTACCGCGATCACTGCCCACGGTGACTATACTGATGCTTGGGTGCGTGACAATGTTTATAGCATTTTAGCCGTTTGGGGATTAGCCTTGGCTTATCGGAAGATAGATGCCAAACGCGATCGAACCTATGAATTAGAGCATAGTGTCATAAAACTAATGCGTGGGTTATTGTTTGCCATGATGCGACAATCCCACAAAGTCGAAAACTTTAAAAAGACTCAATCTCACCTCGATGCCCTCCACGCGAAATACAATACCCAAACCGGAGATATTGTAGTAGGAGACGACGAATGGGGACATTTACAATTAGATGCCACCTCTATCTTTATCCTGATTTTAGCACAAATGACCGCATCAGGATTAAACATAATTTTTACATTAGATGAAGTTAACTTTGTCCAAAATTTAGTCTATTATATCGGACGAGCTTACCGTACTCCAGATTACGGAATTTGGGAAAGAGGGAATAAAATTAATCACGGTAAAGCCGAATTAAATGCCAGCTCCGTAGGGATGGCAAAAGCAGCATTAGAAGCAATTAATGGCTGTAATTTATTTGGAATTTCCGGTAGTCAAGCATCCGTTATTCACGTTTTACCCGATGAAATTGCCCGCACTCGCACCACCTTAGAATCAATCCTCCCCAGAGAATCAAGTTCCAAAGAAGTCGATGCCGCGTTATTAAGTGTAATTAGTTTTCCCGCGTTTGCCGTTGACGATCGAGAAATCCGTCAACGCACCAAACAAAAAATCATCGAAAAATTACAAGGAAATTATGGTTGTAAACGCTTCCTTAGAGACGGACATCAAACCGTTTTAGAAAATACAAAACGTTTACATTATGAACCCCATGAGCTTAAACAATTTGAACATATCGAGAGTGAATGGCCTTTATTTTTCACCTATCTCTTTCTCGATGGTTTATTTCAGCGCAACTCCGCACAAACACAAGAATATAAACAGCGTTTGAACTCACTTTTGGTCGAAAGTGATGGTTTTAATTTATTACCAGAACTTTATTACGTTCCCGCGGATAAAATAGAAGCAGAAAAACAAAATCCCCACAGTCAGACTCGTTTACCTAATGAAAATATCCCTCTAGTTTGGGCGCAAAGTTTATATTTTCTCGGTCAACTTATTGAGGAAAAATTAATCGAATTAGGAGATATTGATCCCCTGAATCGTCATCTTTCTTTAGGACACGATCGCGAATCATTAATACAAATAGCATTGTTAGCAGAAGATGAAAAATTACAAGCCGAATTAGCCGATCAAGGAATTGCCACTCAAACGCCAAAACAAGTCGCGCCAATTTCCCTTCGTCAGGCGAAAGAACTCGCGTTAGCCTATTCCCAAATCGGGCGAAATGACGCGTTAGGACTAACAGGAAGACCACTCCGACGCTTAAGAAGTTTAACCACTTCCAGAGTCTTTCAAATTCGTGGCGAAACCATCGTATTTTTGCCCGCGTTCTTAGATCAACAGGAATTTTACTTAACCTTAGACTATCATTTTTTAGTCTTTCAAATTAAGAGTGAATTAGCCTATATTCATCGTCATTGGTCACAATTAGGACGACCCACCATGACATTATTACTCACTCATACAATGCTAGAAACGGGACGGGAAGCCTTCTTAAATTTAATTAAAGAAATGAGGGATGGTTCTTGTCAAGAAGTACCGGTAAAATTAGCTAACCTGAATCAATTTATATTAACAGCAGGCTCAGAAAGAATAGACTTTCTCCATGATTTTGAGTTTGACAAAGAAACCCTCCAAGAAGCAAAATCACTCTGTTCTTATTTAGGGTATAATCCAGAGCAAACTCGTCCTTTAAGTCATACTCAGGAATTTCAATTAGAGTTTCAAACCGACCTGAAATTCTTACTCCTTGCCTTGCGTAATTCCCAAAATCTGTATGAACAAGTGGAATTATTACGGACATTAATTCGCTTAAAAGGATTAGAATTTGATACCGGGTTTGGTGGTTATGGTGTCCCTGTTACTGTCGCAGATTTACTTAAGGAAATTTATGTAAAAGCCGGAAACCATCAAAGTAAAATTCATTGGGCTGTTGTCCGTTATACCGCGGGTTTATTGAATAAAGTTGATATTAGTTTATCCGATGCTGTAACGGATATTTTAGTAAGAGGAAAACAGGTGACTGTAGGGAAAGCTTACAGTGAAGATTCGGTTATTTCTCAACCGAGTTCCTATACAGAAATTATCGAGAAAATTCGCCTATTCTGTAGTGAGGATATTCGGGAAAGAGTCTTAACTCAAGAAATTTTGATTTATTTAGGGTTATTAATTAAATCAGAACCGGATTTATTTAAGGGTTTACTGACATTGCGAGTGAGTTATTTTATGTTGTTAATTACGAGTGAATTAGCCAATGAATTAGATATCTCACAAAATGAAGCCTATGAAAAATTAATGCAGTTAAGTCCCTTTGCCATTCGCACTCGTTTACGGGAAGTGTTAGCCGGATATGAGGGGATGAATCAAGTTTTACGTCAACAGGAGTTATTACATTTAAAACAGTCAAATCAGACGATTAACTGGGAAGTTTTACCTGTGTATCAAGATGCCGAAATGCCTACGGGTGGATGGCGTCGTCAGCGACAAAAGGAGGGTTCTTTAAATCGTGTCCCCAAGGATTTTTATCCGAAAGTTTGGGGATTATTACAACATTGTAAGGGATTAATTATTGGGGATAAATTAGAACGTCGTAATCGTTTGGATAGTGATTTGATTGTGTCAGAAATGACTCCGGGTGAGAAAAATTTTGCCTTACAGGTGGAACATTTGTTAAATAAAATTTCCGCGCCTGAATATCGTCAAGTCAATATTGAAACGTTGATGGAATTAGCGGAAATTACCCAGAAAAATCCTGAGTTACAAATTGAAGAGTATATTGTTTTAGATGTTTTAATTGGTCATGCTGTGCGCTTAAATTGGTTAGAGAAACATCACGATCGCGTCCCTCAATACGATCAAGATAAGGCGATCGCGTGGCAAAATTTTTATGAAACTTCGCCTTATGTTTGTGCGAGTTATATTGTCAAAGCCTTCCGTTTCCTTGCCCAAGGGGAAGTCAACGCCGCGTAATACAAGAAATGAATAAACATAGATACACACAGAAAATATACATTGCTCTGTGTGTATCTGTGACTAATTTATTCGACCAAATTACTAGCCAGTTGACGAGGCTTCGTGACCGCGGTTTCCGGTGGGAAACTCATCGCTTTTAACCAGTTATAATTAGACGCGATCGCGCCCGATAAAGTGTGGTAAATTTGATAATTGACACCAAAATCCTGACAAACTTCTGCTAAAATTTTAGAAATTTGAGGATAATGAATGTGACAGATATGAGGGAATAAGTGATGGACAACCTGATAGTTTAATCCCCCCACATACCAAGTCACAAATGGATTATTGGGTGCAAAATCAACCGTCGTGCGAACCTGAAAAATAGCCCACTCATCCTCGATACGGTTTTCTTCAGCAGTGGGAGTAATAAATTCCGCGGTATCCATCACATGAGCCAGCATGAATACCTCACAAATTAGTAATCCGTAGGTGAAAAATGTCAGAATAAAACCTAGAATTACCTGTAATGGAGTGTAACCAACCGCGAGGGGTACACCAATAAAAATCCCTAGCCAACCTACCTTACCCAGGAGCAAAGTTGCTAATTTGACAAAAGAAGGTTTGGGAACTACATGATCGTGATATTTGCGCTTGAACAAAATAATTTGAACATCGCATAACGACCAATACAAAGGAATGAAGGGATAAATAAACCAGATAAACAGATGTTGAAATTTATGATACCACTCGTGGGGCATATCCGGCGACATTCGCACTAAGCCATCGCCGTGAATTTCGACATCGTGACCGAGAATATTTGTATAGGTGTGGTGTAGATAGTTATGGCGGAATTTCCATAGGTAGCTAGAAAGTCCGATCAAGTCGTAAGTTAAACCCAGACTATAATTTACCCATTTGTGATTAGAATAGCCTCCGTGATTGGCATCGTGGCCAACACAAAAAGCAAAACCAGCCAAGCCCAAGGCAAAAACGATACAACCAATAATTTTCAGCCCCATAACGGGGGGCCCAAAAAGGGTGAAAGTGTAAGCCGCGATCATCCACAGAAGTATAATTACGGTTTTAAGGTACATCTGTGGATTATCACGTTTTGAGATGTTTTCAGCCTGAAAGTAGGCTTCTACTCGACGGTTTAGCTCTTTCCAAAAACCATTGCTTTTGGCAAAAATTACCTTGGATGCTGTCATGTTAAAGAGAAATTTGCAGATTCGCTGACGTATTATACCCTGTCGCAGGTATCAAAAATATCCAAATATCAAAGCCCCGGAGCGGAGCTTGAGGTCTTTTTATTATTTTATTATTTTTTAATTTCGTATTAGAGTGAGATCGCGAATCTCTGATAGTCAGATGGAAAGCCATTCACTTATTGGGGGTGATTTTTTAGTGAACCACAAAGGCCGATTAGAACACAAAGATGGTTATTTTCCGGGTGATCCCTTCGGGGACGGGCTGCGCGGGCGGGGGTTTCCCTTTTCCCCTAAAGGTTTTCCCTGTTGACCGGAAATAATGGGATACAAGCCCCGTCCTTCTAGGACGGCTTTTTATTAATTAATTCATCGATATAATCCAATCGCTTATTTTGCCAGTCTGGGATATCCCTGAGAGCCTGTTTTTGTCCAGTGCGACCTTTAAAACAAATCGGATGTTTGTCCAAAGGGATTTCATTTTCAGGTTCCCACCTGTATTTGTGATTTTTCTCAAAAGGCATAGCTATCTTTTGTGTATAGTGGTATACTACTTATAGCACGTTCAGGAAGGTTATGAAAGCCAGGTATCAATATCGTTTTTACCCAACAGCACAACAGCGACAGAGTTTAGCTCAGTTGTTTGGTTGTGTCCGTGTGGTTTGGAACGATGCCTTGGCTATCTGCAAACAGTCAGAAAAACTGCCGAGTAATAACGACTTGCAAAAGTTGGTAATTACACAAGCAAAGAAAACTGTAGAACGTGAGTGGCTATCTGAGGTTTCTAATATCCCGTTGCCACAATCTGTTGCAGATTTAGGAGTAGCCTATAAAAACTTTTTCGACTCTCTAAAAGGGAAGCGTAAAGGGAAAAAAGTTGGTAGTCCTAATTTCAAAAAGAAAACTAATCAACAATCAGCACGTTTGAGAATTGGCGGATTTTCAATCAAAGGCGATGATGTCTATCTGGCAAAGATTGGTAATGTCAAGCCAATTTGGTCTAGAGACTTACCGTCATCGCCTACATCCGTCACCGTAATTAAAGACTGTGCTAATCGCTATTTTCTCAGTTTTGTAGTAGAGATTGAACCTGTTAATATTGATGCGAAAAACCCAAGTGTCGGTATTGATTTGGGAATGAAAACTTTGGCTGTCATGAGTAATGGGGAAAAAGCGGAAAGTCCTGATTATTCAAAATTAGACAAGAGCCTTCGCAAACTTCAAAAGAAACTAGCTCGTCAACCCAAAGACTCAAACCGGAGAAATAGAACTCGGATTAGGATGGCAAAACTGCACAATAAAATTGCCGACACCCGTAAAGACTTCTTGCACAAGCTATCTACAAAACTTGTTAGCGAAAATCAAGCTATTGTTTTGGAAGATTTAAATGTGTCAGGAATGGTGAAAAACCGCAAGCTCTCTAGAGCGATTAGTCAGCAAGGATGGAGAGAATTTAGAACTTTGTGCGAAGGCAAGTCTGAGAAGCTTAATCGAGATTTTCACGTTATAAGTCGATGGGAACCAACAAGTCAGGTCTGTTCCGAGTGTGGGTACAAATGGGGCAAGCTTGATTTAAAAATTCGGTCGGTTAAGTGTTTAAATTGTGGAACTGAACAGGACCGAGATGAGAATGCAGCAAAAAATATAAATAAAGTCGGGATAGGGCATTGCCACGACTCTAAACGGACGCAGAGACAGAGTAAGACTATTATCGCCTGCGGCGACGCGTAGCGAACGGTAGCGTCAGTCAGTGAAGCGTCAAGAATCACTGTGCCTTCAGGTCGGTGAGTATGTCAAATTCTTTCTCTATTTCTTTCCTCTGTGTCCTTTGTGCCTTTGTGGTTTTATTATTAAAAAAAGTGTTCTTGTCGCAATTTTTTGGGAAAGTGGTATAATTCCTGAAGATATCTAATAGAATTTTCTGGTTTTATACCACTTTTCACAAGTTATGCCCAAGACGCGTCTCAACCGACTGAGGATTTAACCTGATGCACGGGATATCGGTTAGGAATGAACCATTAAATATTGGCCATTACCATTATATTCACCATCACAACTGGCAAAATTAGCAACAAACCACATCAAATAAAACCGCCAGATCCGGCGAAATTTGCCATAGTCCATGCCATAGTCTAAATCTTTGACTTGCGCCTGAGAGTCATCAAAATTTTGCAGCCAGTTAGCAAAGGTCTTAGAGTAATTGAATCCATTGATATACCATTGTTTAATGGTTTTTAAATCTTTGTTATGGCTGGGAACTTCATCATATTTCCAGAAACGACCGTGGGGAAAAATGTATTTGTGCGTGTAAACGCTGGATATATTGTTGGGGGTGCGGACTGTGATGATATGAAGGAAAAATCGGCCATTTTCCTTCAAAAAAGAAGCCAGCTTTTGGAAAGCATTCGTTAAATTGCCGACATGACAAAAAACACCTATAGAGAGAATTTTGTCAAATTTTGTCTCAAAGTTGGCATCATTCAAATCCCCTTCATAGAGAGTAAATCGACCTGAATTGAGATAGCTATCGGGATCTTGCATCTTGTGACGCATATATTCACATTGTCCGCGACTCAAGTTAATACCCGTAAATTTGACATTGGGGAATTTGGAAAGAATATAGTTAGGAACACAACCCCAACCACATCCAAAGTCTAAAATATGATCCCCATCCTTAATTTCTAACTTCTCAATCACATCATCAATCATCTGCATCTGCGATTGTTCGAGATTTGCTGCTCCTTTTTCCCACAATCCCATACTATACTTAGGATAAATGAGTTTACCGTCGCCTAACATGGAATTGAGCATGGTTTGAGGCAAATCGTACTGAAGTTTCATTAAATCGCGTGATCCTTCTGCGGTACGCTCTGTTTCTTTTAATACCCATTCATAGGGTACAAGAAGGGATGGAAAATACCGAAAAAAGATGGGCATACAGGTATCGAACAGCGATCGTAAAACCGAATCTGGTACTTCCACTCCGTTGATATAAGCCTCAGCTACAGTCATTTGTAGTGCATTCACAACTTGAACGACTCCACGGGTGGCTTGGTATGCGAAGGGGCTTTTGATATTCACATCTCCCACGACTGGCAGATGCTTTTCGATATTTGGCAGTGTTGTTAAGGTAGTCATGGCTAATAAATTTTTTTATGATTTTTCTATGGTAGCAAAAAAAAAATTGGCTGTGTTGAGGTATCGCGTCAAGGGTTTAATAGGGAGCCTCTCATTTTTGTACATTGGTAGTGGGAGCGCAGAGATCCCTAAGCTCCCTAGGGATCTCTGCGCTCCCACTACAGTTTTTTTGCTTCTTTGAGATGCTCCCGTTTAATGTCACAAATATCTGAGCTAACTTAGCCCCGAACTTCTCTATCATTTCCTGGGGTTTCGTATCTTTGCGTGTCTCATCGAGATTAAATGTGTCAAAGGCTTTGGGAATTGCTTAGGGCCGGTTTGGGCAATTTTCGCGGGTTTGTTGACCTATTAGGCTCGATTATAAGTAGCTGAAAATAGGAAAAGTTAAACTAATGAGAGACCGTATCGTGCTACTCCCCTAGCTCAATGGAAAAGTTTTTGGTTAGGTTTATTTGCCTAGGTCATAACTTACCCTATTCACGAGGATAAAGTTTTCATTGTATTAGAAATCAGGTGCCACTTTTACCGGGTTTAAAAAACACAAAAAAAGCGCGATCGTAATTCATCTTATCTAAGTTAAAATAGAAAAGTCGTTTAAGAATACCCAAGCCTTGAGTTACGATAACATCTGTAAATTTTTAGCAGAAGAGTATCCCAAAGAATTTGCCAAGTGGCTCCTGTGTGGGGAACCCCAAGACGTTCAAGTTCTCAAAACCGAATTGAGTCTGGAACCCATCAATGCAGATGCCTTAACACTACTACAAACTGCTAATGAAATTCTACACATTGAATTTCAAACCCTACCGGCATCAGAGCCCCCAATTCCACTACGAATGTTAGACTATTGGGTGAGACTCCATCGCAAATATCGCGTTCCGGTTCAACAATTCGTGATCTTTCTCAAAGAAACGAACTCAGAAGGAGTATTTACCCAAGAATTTATCTTGGGAAACACCCAACATCGGTATCAAGTCCTACGATTGTGGGAACAAGAACCCGCGATATTTTTAGCCAATCCAGTCCTCTTACCTTTTGCGGCCTTAGCTCGTAGTCAGTCACCGGAACAATTATTAGAGCAAATAGCTGACCAAGTTGCTAACATAGAAGAAGGAAAACAGCGCCAAAATATTGCGGCGGCAACGCAAGTTCTGGCGGGTTTACGATTTGATGATGAAGACTTCATTAATCAATTGTTTGGAGAGGAAATTATGCGCGAATCTGTAATTTATCAAAAAATCATCCGTGAAGGAGTCCAAATTGGCAAACAAGAAGGTCGTCAAGAAGAAGCATCAAGGTTAATCCTGCGTCAATTAACCCGTCGTTTTGGAGTAGTTGATACCACACTTGCTGAACGCATTAATCAATTATCGGTAATGCGTTTAGAAGACTTGGGAGATGCTCTTTTCGATTTTGCTAATATCTCGGATTTAACCACTTGGTTGACTCAAGAGAATTGTCAAAATTAATCTTTTAAGCACAGGTTTTTCGCCTGTGCTTTCTCTCTATATTTGACAGGAGAATGGGTGGAATCGAGAGCCAGACGATCGCGCTTCCCAATATCAAAGCCTCTGAGGAGATACTGAGGGCTTTTTTCTGAGGACCATCATACCGATTTTATCTTTTTGATGAAAATGAACCACAAAGGCACAGAGAACACAAAGAGAGTTATTTTCCCATGTCGGCGATTCCTTCGGCTTTGGCATAAAAGTTTTCCCCGTTGACATTCTCTCTATGTTCTTTCCTTTGTGTCTTTGTGTCTTTGTGTTTTTATTATTAAAACATGCCGAGCAAGTTGCTAACATAGAAGAAGGAAAACAGCGCCAAAATATTGCGACGGCAACGCAAGTTCTGGCGGGTTTACGATTTGATGATGAAGAGTTCATTAATCAATTGTTTGGAGAGGAAATTATGCGCGAATCTGTAATTTATCAAAAAATCATCCGTGAAGGAGTCCAAATTGGCAAACAAGAAGGTCGTCAGCAAGGTCGTCAGCAAGGTCGTCAAGAAGAAGCCTCAAGGTTAATCCTGCGTCTGTTAACCCGTCGTTTTGGAGTGGTTGATACCACACTTGCTGAACGCATTCATCAATTATCAGTAATGCGTTTAGAAGACTTGGGAGAGGCTCTTTTCGATTTTGCTAATATCTCGGGTTTGACCACTTGGTTGACTCAATACCCTTCTCAAAATTAATCTTTTAAGCACAGGTGAAAAACCTGTGCTTTCTCTCTATTTTTGACAGGAGACTGGGTTAAATCGAGAGAAAAAAGATCGCGTTTCCCTCAGAAAAATAATTAACTCATTAACCGAAAAAATGTCCCAATAAACACTTAATAAAAAATCAAACTAATGTAGGCAAGACTACACAAAGATGAGAAAAATATTGTATAATAAAAAAAAGTAGTGCATTCAATCTTGAGGTTTAAGGGTAAATTTCCTACTTTCTCAACCTTCCTCACCCATTATATTATCAAAAATATGGACTTATTAGAATACCAAGCCAAAACCCTATTCCGTCAGATGGCAATACCAGTTTTACCATCCCAACGTATTGACTATCCCGCGGACTTGAAAGGTTTGAAAATCCCCTATCCCGTTGTCCTCAAGTCCCAAGTCCGCGCCGGAGGACGTGGTAAAGCTGGAGGGGTTAAATTTGTCGAAAATACCATTGACGCGGTAGCCGCCGCTCAAACTATTTTTAATTTGCCAATAATGGAAGAATATCCAGAAGTCTTATTAGCAGAGGCAAAATATGACGCGGATCGGGAATTATATCTCGCGGTATTCCTTGATCCAGGTATTCGTCGCCCTGTCTTATTAGGTTCTCCCGCGGGAGGGGTGAATTTAGAAGTCGCGATGGCGCAAATGCAGCAAGTAGTAGTAGATCAAGATTTTTCTCCCTTTTATGCACGCCGTCTCGCGTTAAAAATGGGATTGCAGGGTAATTTGATTCAGTCTGTCAGTGCGATTATTGAGAAAATGTATCAACTTTTTGTCGAGAAGGATTTAGACTTAGTAGAAATTAATCCTCTGGGAATTAGTCCGACAGGTCAAGTGATGGCATTAGATGGTAAAGTTAGCTCTAATGATGTCGCGTTAGGTCGTCATTCTGACTTAGCGGAGTTAGTCCATGCCAAACCTCGTCATCAACAAGAGGGGAAGAAGGGGAAAGGAAGTGAAGGGGAACGAGTTTCTGGCTCTCTCTCTTTAGGCTCTTATTGTGATACTCCTATCTCTAAACCTCAGAATTTACGTCTTGTGGAATTAGAAGGGAATATTGGTATTTTGTGTAATGGTATCGGCTTAACAATGGCGACTTTAGATGCTGTTACTCAACTGAAGGGAAAACCCGCGAATTTTCTCAATTTAGGCATTATTCATCATTATGAAGCGACAGAAGGGTTACGCGATCGCGTGGAAAAAGGATTAGATTTAGTGTCTGAGGATAAAGGGGTAAAAGTAGTATTAGTCAATCTATTAGGAAATTTAACCGTCTCAGAAGATATCCTCAGTGTGATCATCGGATATCTCGAACGTAAAACCCGCGCTAATATTCGTATTCCTCAAATAGTGCTGCGGTTAAATTGTGGAAATCTTGAAACGGCCAGAGAAAGTTTAGCCCCCTTTGCGGTGCAAGTTGTTACCACTTTAGATGAAGGAATAAACCACGCGATCGCGCTCGTCAAAGGATAAACGGAAAAAACCCGGTTGCTAGAGAAAACCGGGTTTATGAAAAATTGAGATTAACGTAAAACCAACCAATCACGGATATACCATTTACCATCCTTGCGAACTAAATCATAACGAATTCGTAAAGTATCATCACGGGTACTCCCCACCTGATCGCCCTTTTCCATTGACTCCGCCTTTTCTCTAACTTCCACATCCACTTGGCCTTCATTGGCATTATTGTCAGTCATCTTAACAGAATTAACCTTCAGATTATGTTCATAACGCTGATAAGTATTATTCCGTTTTTGCGCTTCTGCTCGTTGCATCCATTGAGACAAAGCGGGATCAAGCAAAATAGCCTTTAACTGATCCGTAGCTCGTTCTTGTCCCAAAGCCGCCCGTTTTGCCGTTAACCATTGTTCTATCACTTTAGTGCCGACTTCCTCCGTCAGAGGGCCCTTATCCTCGGAGGATTCGGGGGGTTTGGGTTTAGGAATTTCAATGGGGGGTTTATCTAACGCGATCAAAGCGTTTTCACCCTTCAATTGCGGTCCTGAAAAACTGCCGAGGACACTGAGAAACCAACTTAAAATCAGCCATACCAGGGATAGAGCTAATAAGAACCCCGCGCCCAATAATAATAACCTAGTAATGGGAAGAGACAATAACTGAGAAGTTGTCTGTTTAGCACGATGACGGGTGTGAGTGGAACCCTCGTGAGACGGAGCGATATCCTCCCCCTCACCTTCCTTAAGGGGAGAATGATGGCCACGGCGGCGTTGGGGTGAACTCAAACGACGGGACTCTTGAGAAACAGAACTTCCACCATGACTAGCACTCGTCACAGGAACCTTTGGCGAAGGGACACGAGAGGAACGTCTTTGCGACAAAGGGCGTAGAGAAGAACTCTCCCGAAGAGAAGAAACCCCCGGAGTCGGAGTTAACATCGCGCTTGTTTCCGTTTTTCCAGCCAAGGGAGACATTAAACCCAGACTTTCGCCCCCAGAGGATTGTAAACGGGTACTCACCCCTTCATGGGGGGGAACAACCACCCATTCATTATTCCCTTTCGCCTCCGCGGGTAACGCCTCCAGATAAGACTGCACCCCTCGATCAGCAAAATATTCCTTCAGGGAAGCCTTTGTATCCACTAAGTCACGGAAATGGGGAAATACTTCCTCTTGTAACCAATGTCCCGCGTAGAGACATAAACCGGGTAATAAATCCGGCGAGTCTTGGGAATTTTCACGGATAAAAGCAATAGGTTCCTGCTCTTGACTTAATTCTACCGCCTGACTGGCTTCGTCCGTTTGACCCAAAAGCAAAGAACAAAGAGCTTTTTCCAAATGGACATCTTGACGACGACCTAATTGCATTAATAACAACTTACCGCGGAGAATTAAAGCCGGTTGACGTTGGGCAAACCCTTGGGCGATCAGAGTATAAACAGCCAGATAAGTCGCGACAGCCGAAGGTCGTCGCGCCTCCGCTTCAAAAAGACTTTGTTGTTCCGAGGTAGTTAAGTGCCTGCGTAATTGCTGCACAAAACGGAGGAAATCTTCAATACTTAAACCCGAGCGATCGTCCCCATTACCATCAATACCCCCCCTTTCTTGAAGCATATCACGAAGAATTTGTAACCCTTGATCACGTTCCTCCCTTTGTTCGAGGGGGAGTGCGAGTAATTCCATGACACGATAGGGACGCAATTTGTAGAGATCGGCTTGCATTTCACCTCTCAAATTTGCAAAGAGACTTTCACGCAGAAGGAAGTCCTGTCCTGATTCTAATGATTTTGCTGCATTTTCGTGTTGACCTTGTTGCCATTGTTCCCTACCTAGTTCTAAATAGGCCAACGCGACACTCAAGACGATATCAGGAAGAGCGAACTGGGGGTCGCCAAATTCACCTTCTTGGATGCTGAGGTTGTCTTTGGTGAGATAGGGACGAGCAAGGTTTAAAACTAATTCATATTCCCCTAATTCTTGGAGAATGAGGAGGGCTCCTGGGAATTGTTCGTTACTGATTTCTATACTAGGGGTTGGTCGGTCGGGGAGATCCTGCACCCAAGGATCTGTGGTTAGGGAAAATTGTAACTCGTCGCTCAGTCCGGTTGAGTCTTGGACAAACTCTAATGTTTTCGTGAGAAAAGACGCGTCATAACCCTCGCGAGATTCCGGATCGGACAGAATCCCGTAGGCCTCATCGAGTAATTGTTTACGAGCCGCGATCGCCCTTTCGGAATACTCCCGACGGGGGAGTTGCACATAGCGATCGCGATGCGCCTGCTTTAATTGGTCAGCAGTCGCCTGAATGGGCAGACCCAAAATTCGATAATAATCTAGTGGAATCAACACAGTCCACTTCCCCAAAGCGCGATCAACAGAATGAGCCTATCTTAGCCAATGTTGGTAAAAATGGGAAATGGCAATTGGGAATTGGGGAATGGGGAATGGGGATTGGGGAATCGGTAATCGGTAATCGGTAATTGATAATCGGCAATTGATAACATATTTTTTACCTTCTTCCTCTGTGCCTTTGTGCCTTTGTGCCTTTGTGCCTTTGTGGTTCATTACTTCTTCCTTCTTCCTTCTTCCTTCTTCCTTCTTCCTTCTTCCTTCTTCCCTCTTCCTTCTGCCTTCTGCCTTCGATTTTTGTGTACCATCGGGTGTGGAAGAAAACGATCAACTTGCTAGACGAGGAAAGCGCGAATATATGACAACGGAACGGCAATTACCTGTATTTGATGTCTCAACGGTAAAAATTACCAAAGAAGAAGGACTTATCCTTTATGAGGATATGGTCCTAGGGCGCTTTTTCGAGGATAAGTGCGCGGAGATGTATTACCGGGGCAAAATGTTTGGCTTTGTTCACCTCTACAACGGCCAAGAAGCAGTCTCCACTGGCGTTATTAAGTCCATGCGCCAAGATGAAGATTTTGTCTCTAGCACTTATCGGGATCACGTTCATGCTTTAAGTGCAGGAGTCCCCGCGCGTGAAGTTATGGCAGAATTATTTGGTAAGGCGACAGGATGTTCCAAGGGACGTGGCGGCTCCATGCACATGTTTTCCGCACAACATAATGTCTTAGGCGGTTACGCGTTTGTCGCCGAAGGTATCCCAGTCGCCACAGGTGCCGCTTTCCAAAGCAAATATCGTCGCGAAGTTTTGGGTGATCCGAACGCGGATCAAGTAAGCGCCTGTTTCTTTGGGGATGGGGCTTGTAATAATGGTCAATTTTATGAGTCCCTTAATATGGCCGCGCTCTGGAAATTGCCCGTTATTTATGTTGTGGAAAATAATAAATGGGCGATCGGCATGGCTCACGATCGCGCCACTTCAGATCCCCTGATTTACAAAAAAGCCAGTGTTTTTGGTATGGTAGGGGTAGAAGTCGATGGCATGGATGTTTTAGCCGTGCGTAGTGTCGCCCAAGAAGCCGTCGAACGAGCCCGCGCAGGGGAAGGACCCACATTAATTGAAGCCTTAACCTATCGTTTTCGTGGCCACTCCTTGGCAGATCCTGACGAATTACGCTCTAAGGAAGAGAAAGAATATTGGTTCCCCCGCGATCCCATTAAAAGATTAGGGGCTTATTTGACAGAACACAATTTGGCAACTCAAGATGAGTTAAAAGCCATTGAGAAAAAAATTCAAGCTGAAATTGATGAAGCTGTCAAATTTGCAGAAGAAAGTCCCGAACCAGATCCCAGTGAGTTATATCGCTTTATCTTTGCAGAAGATGAATAAAGTTTAACCACCGAAAAAACCGTAGATAAGCAGATGTATCCAGAACCATTAGTCTTTCTCTATTCATCTGTCTCTATCTGCGGTTTTTGACGAAAAATGATCATTTTACATATATAAAAAATTGGGGAAGGGGAGAAAAGAATGGTTTGGACAACAGGACAACACTTATACGGGAATCGCTATACTATAGAACGCCGATTAGGAGAGGGAAGTCTCGAAAGCACTTACCTCGCGAGAAATCAAGACGGTCAACCCGTTGTCATAAAAACACTTGTACAGCATTTAGTCAATCATCCTCAGTTTTCTTTATATCGAGATAAATTTCGTGATGACGCGTTACAATTTTCTTTATGTAAACATCCCAATTTAGTCAAAATAGAAGATTATTTTATTATGGGTGATTTTCCTTGTATTGTCATGGAGTATGTACAAGGAGAAGATTTATGGAGTCGTTCCATTCGTAAGGGCATTTTATCGGAGTTAGAAGCATTGTCTTATACCCGTCAGATTGGGGATGCTTTAAGTTTTATTCATGGTAAGGGGTTATTACATCGAGATATTAAACCTCAAAATATAATGATCAGAAATCCCGCACTGAGCCATAGCTCTTTACCCAGAACAAATATTAATAATACTGGTGATGGCAGCCCAACAGAAATAGAAAATCAAGAGAAAGTTGTCTTAATTGATGTGGGATTATGTCGGGGGAGTATTTTAAATCAAAATCAGTCCCTTACTCTCGTAAATTCTCAAGCTTTTACGGCTCCAGAAATGTATGATAATTTGGGTCATATAGGTGAATACACAGATGTTTATTCTCTGGCGGCAACTCTTTATTATTTATTGACTCAAACTCTGCCTAATCCCCCTCTTTTTCGACAATTGAATCAACCCTTATATCAGCCAAAGTTAATTAATTATGCTCTCAGTGATCTCACTAATTCTGCTATTATTCAAGGAATGGAATTGAATTGGAAAAATCGTCCTCAAACAATCAAAGAGTGGTTAAAACTCTTCCCCAAAGAAACATCTATTTCTAGCTATTATACTACAGAAAGAAAAGGAAAAATTAGTGGGAATTCGGGAATGCAAAATACTAGAGCTAATCCAGCCAATACAGCAGAAAGAAATTCCTTCGTCACGACAAGTAGAGACTATAAGAACCTGGAAAATCTTTTGGCAAATAGTAAATGGAAGGAGGCCGATCAAGAAACAGTGAAAAAAATGTTAGAGATCGCGGATAAAATTGATGAAGGTTGGTTGGAAGTGGAAGATATCGATCGCGTGCCGACAGGAGATTTAAGAACATTAGATCAATTATGGATAAAATATAGTCAAGGACATTTTGGTTTTTCCGTACAAAAACGCATTTATCAAAATTTAGGGGAAACCCGTAATTACGATCGCAAAATTTGGGAAGCATTAGGCAATGAAGTGGGATGGCGCGTGAATAATCGTTGGTTATCCTATAATGAATTAAACTTTGGGTTTAATGCTTCTCGTGGGCATCTTCCCGCGTGGGGATGGCACGGAGTAGCCTTTGGTTGGGTACGTCTTTGTTTACTTTCTCGTCGGGAATTGTAACACTCCCGTTTATTCTCTAGCATCAGAAATCTGGCACGCGTAGGGCGAAACTCAAACGCGAGGGAGACGCGGGTACTCCTATTATTAAGATGAAATCTGTTACGACTCTTGAGGGATTGCTATAATCGGGGTTTTAGGCCGTTGCCAAAATACATAGGTTTGTCTAGGTTTTCTCAGAATTTGACGAAAACCAACAATAATTGTGATAAACTGGGGAAACGCTTGATTAGTGCGGGTTGCTAAAGCTTACTGGGTGTGAAAACCACAGAAAAACACTTGGCACAAACTGATCGTCAAAAAACCAAATATTTCAAGTCAATAGCTAATCAAGGCAGTCTCTAACTGGGAAAAGTAGGCCAAAGAGAGAAATCAGGAAGCATATAGCACTTGCTAAGGGCAAAACATAGACCGCTAAGTTTGATTTACAGATTTCTGTAGGTTTTTAGAAGCGGTATTGATGTTAGGTCGTAGTAGAATTGTGTTAACCATAGGAAATGGTTAACTATTTAGACATCTCCCAAAAATCAGGTCAAAGGCAGGTTTAGCCTGCCCTACAATAGTTTTTGGAGATGCCTATTACTATTGGTCTTCTTCCCTCTTCCTTCTTCCTTCTTCCCTCTTCCTTGTTCCTTATTCCTTCTCCTATAGTGTCAAAAAAAGGTTAAGATTCTAGTCTGGCACTCCTCAAATATCACAGTCAGATGGCAGAAACCTTACTATTTAACGCACTTCGCGCCGCCATAGATGAAGAAATGGCACGCGATCCCTCCGTCTTTGTCCTGGGTGAAGACGTGGGACATTATGGCGGTTCCTATAAAGTCACTAAAGACTTATGTAAAAAATACGGCGATTTGCGGGTACTCGATACCCCGATCGCGGAAAATAGTTTTACAGGTATGGCCGTGGGAGCCGCGATGACGGGACTTCGCCCCATCATCGAAGGGATGAATATGGGGTTTTTACTCCTAGCCTTCAACCAAATTTCCAATAACGCGGGAATGTTGCGCTATACCTCTGGCGGTAACTTTACCATGCCAATGGTAATTCGTGGGCCCGGAGGAGTCGGTCGTCAATTAGGCGCGGAACACTCCCAACGTCTGGAAGCTTATTTCCAAGCCGTACCCGGATTAAAAATAGTTGCTTGTTCGACACCTTATAATGCCAAAGGTCTTCTTAAAGCAGCTATTCGTGATAATAACCCCGTTCTTTTCTTTGAGCACGTTCTCCTTTATAACCTCAAAGAAGACCTCCCTGAAACAGAATATGTCCTCCCCTTAAATAAAGCCGAAATTGTCAGAAAGGGAAGTGATGTTACCATTCTTACCTATTCACGGATGCGTCATCACGTCTTACAAGCCGTTCAAACCTTAGTTAAACAAGGTTATGATCCAGAAGTGATAGACTTAATTTCCCTCAAACCCCTCGATATGGCAACCATTGGCGAGTCTATTCGTAAGACTCATAAAGTGATTATTGTTGAGGAATGTATGAAAACGGGAGGAATAGCCGCAGAATTAATCGCGTCTATTAATGATAGCCTATTTGATGAATTAGATGCACCTGTTTTGCGTTTATCTTCTCAAGATATTCCCACTCCCTATAATGGAGCATTAGAACGACTCACCATTGTCCAACCTCCTCAAATTGTGGAAGCCGTGGCAAAAATGGTCGCCCGGAGCCTATAAATAGTCACGGAGTAATGGGAGTTATGAGGAAAAAGTTATGAGTTTTTATCGTATTATAACTCATAATTAATCACTCATAACTCATAACTTTTAATTTGCGATCATACCAAAAGAATCCTATGCAAAAACAGCGTCCAGTATTAATTTTTATTATGGTATTGCTCATCGCGGCCATAACAGTTATTGCCACAATTCCCCCTCGATTAGGATTAGATTTACAAGGGGGTTCTCAATTGACGATTCAAGTCAAAACGACTGCGGAAGTTCCTAAAATTGATGAGCGAATGTTGGAAGCGGTGCAACAAGTTGTGGAAAATCGCGTTAATGGTTTAGGGGTTTCCGAAGCCGTAGTACAAACGGTAGGAAGTGATCAAATTTTAGTGCAGTTACCCGGTGTTAGTGATCCTCAACAAGCGGAACGAGTTTTAGGGGGAACTGCCCAACTTGATTTTAAAGAACAATTACCTGGTACTGAAGCTCAAGCCTCCATCGAAAGACAACTTCGTCAAGAACTTAAATTGCAACAGAAAGCCTTAAAAAATAGTAAAGATCAAAAGGCAATTCAGGAAAATTTAGCCGCGATTAAACGTAGTAATGACGCGATCGCGAAACTTTATAAACGCACAGGTTTAACCGGAAAAAATCTCAAAGATGCTTTTCCCCAACCGGAAAGCTCAGGAAATAATTGGAATGTCGCGATCAAATTTGATAATCAAGGCGCGGATCTCTTTGCCCAACTCACCAAAAGTTTAGCAGGAACAGGACGCAGTATTGGTATTTTCCTTGATGATGAACCGATTAGTACACCTACCGTGGGCGTAGAATTTGCCCAAACCGGAATTACAGGGGGAAATGCCATTATTACAGGATTTAATACTGCGGAAACATCGAATGAATTAGCCGTACAATTACGAGGTGGTGCCCTTCCGGTTCCCGTAGAAATTGTGGAAAACCGCACGGTAGGTGCAACCCTGGGTAAAGATAGCATTCAAAAGAGTATTTATGCCGGTGTCGGCGGTCTGGTTTTAGTGTTAATCTTCATGGTGGCTTACTATCGTCTCCCTGGGGTTATTGCCGATGTCGCGTTGATTATTTACGCGTTGCTTACTTGGGCTTGTTTCCTATTATTAGGTGTGACTTTAACCCTTCCGGGGATTGCTGGTTTTATCCTTAGTATTGGGATGGCAGTTGACGCGAATGTGTTAATTTTTGAACGTACTAGAGAAGAGTTAAAAGCGGGTAAAAGTTTATATCGTTCGGTGGAATCAGGTTTTTACCGTGCTTTTTCCAGTATCTTAGATGGTAACGTCACTACATTGATCGCGTGTGCAGCCCTCTTTTGGTTAGGGACTGGTTTAGTCAAAGGATTTGCTGTTACTTTAGCATTAGGGGTTGTCTTGAGTATGTTTACGGCAATTACCTGTAGTCGAACTTTTATGTTTCTCGTTTTAGGCTTCCCCGAATTACGCAAACCTCAATTGTTTTGTCCCAATTTATCTAAAGTGGTAAATGGGTAATGGGTAATAGGTAATGGGTAATAGGTGATAGGTGATAGGTAAGAGTTAAACTTTTATCTCCATTACCAATTCTCCATTATCAATTACCAATTCTCCATTACCAATTACCAATTCTCCATTACCAATTACCAATTACCAATTACCTAATGATGCAATTTAGTGTTATCAAACAAAGAAAAATTTGGTGGACGCTTTCCTGTATAATAATCTTAGCAGGATTAATCGGGATGATTATTTCTTGGGCTAACCCAGATATTCGTGCGCCATTACGTCCGAGTTTAGACTTTATCGGCGGTACAAGACTACAATTAGAATTAGATTGTACTAAACCAGGCAATTGTGATAAACCCATTAATTTGGCAGATGTACGTCAAGTTTTAGATACTCAAGGCTTGGGAAATAGTAGTATTCAAATTGTGACGGATGCTCAGAAAAAACAACAGGGGATTTCCATCCGTACTAAAAGTTTAGATGTGGAGCAACGCACTAAATTACAAACAGCTTTAACCGAAAAAATAGGCTCGTTTGATCCCCAAGCTACTCTGATTGATACGGTGGGACCAACCCTAGGCCGTCAGATATTTTCGATGGGACTTCTCGCGGTGTTTGTCTCCTTTGCCGGGATTACGATTTATCTGTCTTTTCGCTTTCAATTGGATTATGCTTTCTTTGCCTTTGTTGCCCTTTTCCATGATATTTTGATTACCATTGGGATTTTCGCAATTTTAGGGCTGGTTGCGGGGATTGAAGTTGATAGTTTATTTGTGGTTGCGCTCTTGACAATTATCGGTTTTTCTGTTAATGACACCGTAGTTATTTACGATCGCGTGCGGGAAGTGTTAAAACTACATCCAGAAGAATCAATTGATCAGGTTGTAGATGACGCGGTTAATCAAACAATGGCGCGATCAATAAATACAACGATGACAACTTTGTTAACATTATTCGCGATCTTTTTGTTTGGCGGTGAAACGATTAAATATTTTGCTTTGGCATTAATTGTCGGTTTTACCGCGGGCGCGTATTCCAGTATTTTTATCGCGAGTACATTGTTAGCTTGGTGGCGTGAAAAAAGTGAGAAAAAGACTCCTTTACCGCCCCTGATGGACACTCCAAATTCTACTTCGGAAGCTTGATTTTTTGATGTGACTTACCCAGAAACCGGGTTTCTTGAGGAAATTTCTACCTTTGAGAAAAGAGTCTGAGATCAGAAACCCGGTTTCTTGACTTAATTTCTACCTTTGAGCGCAGAGCTAAAACAGAAACCGGGTTTCTTTAATTAATTTTTCATTTGATATCTGATTTGAGATAATAAATTTTCGTAATATTTATAGAAAACTCGACGATTAGTACATTGTTAATAGCTGAAATTATTGATTTTATTGCTTCTTCCCTCTTCCTTCTTCCCTCTTCCTTCTTCCTTCTTCCTTCTTCCCTCTTCCTTCTTCCAGAAAAATATGATAAACTCAAATGGTAAAAAACCAGAATTAAGTCACCCTACAGATGATGTAGTTTTTCAAGGACAAGTCCAAAAACTACATGAATTAACCGTTTATACGCGATGGTTAGTCGTAATCTTGTTATGGTTGACAGTAGGTATTCTCAGTCTATGGGGATTACGAGATGAAATTGCCTTATGGTTACAATTTTTTACCTGGGCTGCGGTGCGTTACGGGTTAGCTTATCATCGTTTATCGGCTATGGGTTTGGGGTTATGTATTGGGATGACTTTGGGTGTGTTAATCTGGCAAAGTCGCAATATTTTATGGGGTATTCCTGTTAAGGATAAGGCACGTTTGGAACAACAAGCACGTTATATTTTACAACAAGGCTCTAGTCATCCTCTCTGGAATTGGATTTGTCGAAAGTGAGAGAAGAAGGAAGAAGGAAGAAGGAAGAAGGAAGAAGGAAGAAGGAAGAAGGAAGAAGGAAGAAGGAAGAAGGAAGAAGGAAGAAGGAAGAAGGAAGAAGGAAGAAGGAAGAAGGAAGAAGGAAGAAGGAAGAAGGAAGAAGGAAGAAGGAAGAAAGAAGAAGGAAGAAGGAAGAAGGAATAATTAATTAACCACAAAGGCACAAAGGCACAAAGGCACAAAGGAAGAAGGAAGAAGGAAAATGGTTAACCATTACCAATTACCCATTACCAATTACCCATTACCCATTACCCATTACCCATTACCCATTACCCATTACCCATTCGTAAAAAAATTAAGTGCTTCTTCGGGAGTAGTGATTTTTCCTTCTATTCTGGCTAATTGAATTTCTAATAACATTTCTCCTATTTGTGGCCCTTTGGGTAGGTTTAATTTTTCCATTAAGTCGTTTCCACTAATTAATGGTGTGGGATGCGCGATCTGATCTTCTGGGTTTAAATATCTTTCTATATAAGGGGTTATTTCTTCGAGTGATACTCCTGACACGATCGCGCTTATGGCTAAGGCGGGAAAGACATTTCGCACTTCTTGAAATAAAAAATATTGTTCTCTTACTGACATCTGCAAGGCGGATGTTTGTAATTTGGGTAAGGCTTTAATAATCGCGATCGCGCCTTTTATCTCCAGATTACTATACTTTAATAAGTGTAATTCCGTTTCCGCAACAACGGGATCGGAACTGGCTAAAAGGGCTAATTTCGCTAGGGCAAATAAAGGCATTTTGATCGTTTCTCGTAAATAACGGGAAAATTCTGCCCCTAAATTTGACCAAGTTTCGCTTAAGAGTTTTATCGCGCCCTCGATTTCTCTTAATTGAGAAAAACGCAAATTGGCACTGGGAAACCAAAAGTTAATTAACCCATCTTCCCAAGCATTAATTAACCAATTAACTCCCTGGGGATTAATTAATAAATAACCTAATTCTGTCCTAATTCTTTCTACGGCTATTTGACGTAAGAAAGGAGCTAATTGTTGAATGGTGGTTAAAGTATCAGACGCGATCGAGAATCCTAATTGAGATCCTTGACGATAAGCGCGTAATAATCGTAAGGGATCATCGCGTAAATTTTGGGCAGATACCATATTAATCAGCCCTGTTTCTAAATCCTGTTGACCCCCTAAAGGATCTATAATCTCCTTAGTAAAAGGATTATACGCGATCGCGTTAAGGCGAAAATCCCGACGATATAAATCTATTAATAAATCACCGCCCTCGGCTTGGGCAATATCCACCGTCCCCGAAGGAAAAACTACCCGGGCAATTTGACGTTCGCGATCCAATAAAACAAACCCCGCGTGATAATGAGAAGCTAACTTGCGGGCAATTTTAACCGAGTCCTTCAAAACCACAAAATCTAAATCAAGATACTCTGACGAACGCCCTAATAACGCGTCCCTTACCGCGCCTCCCACTAAAAAAGCCGGTTGTGGCAATAATTCCAAGTCAAAAGGCCAAGACTGAGGCGATAAAGCCTTAAGAGAAATCTCTGACATTGTAACAAAACTCAATATTAGATTTTCGGAAAGTAATCGATTACTTAAGTTACATTAACAGAAAGTGCTCCCTTGTTGTGAGGATAAAGCAATGTGTATTTGTATAAACTGTGATTATGTTGATAGCTGTGTCACCTACCACGCGGTAGAAACCCAGCATGAACAACCCCATTTAACAGAAAATCCTGATTTTGATCCGATTGAGCCCAGCATTAATGTTAATATTCGTCCTCGTCAGGGTGAAATTGAGATGGAATGGGATGTCGTCGGGTGTGCTAGTTTTAAAGAACATCTTGGTAAATGGGCTCGTTTACGTCCTGGGGAACTCGTTCCCACTTAAGGAGATTAGGGAATAGGGAATAGGGAATAGGTAATGGGTAATGGGTAATGGGTAATGGGTAATAGGTAATGGGTAATAGGTAATGGGTAATGGGTAATGGGTAATAGGTAATAGGGTAATAGGGAAAAATCAAGATTGTAATTATTCTTCCCTCTTCCTTCTTCCCTCTTCCTTCTTCCTTCTTCCTTCTTCCTTCTTCCCTCTTCCCTCTTCCCTCTTCCTTCTTCCCTCTTGCTCTGTGCCCTTTGTGCCTTTGTGGTTGATTACTTCTTCCCTCTTCCTTCTTCCTTCTTCCTTCTTCCCTCTTCCCTCTTCCCTCTTCCTTCTTCCTTCTTCCCTCTTCCTTCTTCCTTCTTCCCTCTTCCTTCTTCCTTCTTCCTTCTTCCCTCTTCCTTCATTAAAATGAGTTATTGTGTCAATCCGAATTGTCAGATACCGCAAAATTTTGGGGAGACAGATATTTGTGCTAATTGCGGAACTCCCTTGTTATTAATACCCCCCGATCGCGTACCGTCGGAATATCGTTATCGAGTGATTAAACCCATTGGCCAAGGTGGGTTTGGACGTACTTTTTTGGCTATTAATGAAACTCAAACTACTGGTAACACCTTCTGTGTGATTAAACAATTCTTTCCTCAAGGCGCGATCGTGCCCCAAACCGCCAAAATCTTTGCAGAAGAAGCCCAACGATTAGAAGTCTTAGGAAAACATCCCCAAATCCCTACCCTATTTAATTACTTTTGTCAAGAGAATTATCAATACTTAGTACAAGAATTTATTGATGGAGAAAACCTGGAACAAGAATTGACAAAATTAGGGACATTTAACGAAACGAAAATTCGTGAACTCCTCAAAGAATTATTAGCAATCCTTCACTTTGTCCATAAAAATAAAGTGATTCACCGTGATATTAAACCTTCTAACATCATTCGGAGAATATCCCCCCAGCCCACTGAATTTCCCCGGGTTCAAAATATCTCTTCCTCTTTACAAGGAGGGGGAGAAATGGGTATTTTTCTGGTTGACTTTGGTGCGGCAAAACTGGTAAAAACAGCGATCCCCCAAACGGGGACAATTATCGGAAGTGCCGCTTATACCGCCCCGGAACAATTAATGGGTAAAGCGATTTTTGCCAGCGATATCTATAGTTTAGGAGTGACTTGTATTTACTTATTAACACAAATCCCACCCTTTGATTTATTTGATCATCAAGAGGGAATATGGGTATGGCGAGATTATTTAAAATCCCCAGTTAGTGATGACTTAGGACGTATTATCGATCGCATGATTCAAAACGCGACAAATCGACGTTATCATAGTGTCGCGGCTATTCTCAGAGATTTAGATCCAAACCCCGTTTATATTCATTCAATAACTCCTGTATTTTCCCCAGAAAAGACAGAAGAAAATGTGACAACAATTCTCCTTGACAATGAATCAAAGGAAGAAAATGTGACAACAATTCTCCTTGAAAGTGAAGAATCACAGAAGGATTCATCAGGAGAAGTCGTCGAAAATTCTCCAGAAACACCCCTCCCAAACAAACTGGAAAAAGATTTACAAAAAACTCTTAAATCTTATCAAGTCAAGATTCAAGTAACTTTAGTGAAACAACAATTAACAATCGTGATTAACCGTTGCGAAAATCATCAAGTGAATTACCCGAAATTAGCCGAAATTATTACAGCCCAACTCACCGAATTAAAAATGTCAAATCAGGTGACACAAGTGAAAATTTTAGGAAGAATTAAAAATCAACATTTTTCCGAATGGAAAAAAGTATTATTTACCAAAAATAAGGTTCAATCTGGTTCCATCATGGCTCAAGGAAATCAAGTAATTTTAGAAAAAATGCGTCCGGCATTAACCCGTCAATTTTGGTTAAGGCAAATTCACGAGAAAAATTTTTGGATGGATGCCTTAATGGGGGCAATGACTATCTATATTTTTAGTTCAACTTTAGTCGTATTCCATCCTTTTTTCTCTCTGATTATTGCTACGATGTTTATTTTAGTAAAACGTCTCATTGCTGAACCTCAAGAGTTAAATGTCAATAAATTATTCAGCACTTTATTAATAATTTTTATTTTATCGGGGCTTCTCAATATTCATTTTGTCATAAATCCGACATTTCATTTTATTTTAGCGTGTTTATTTATCGCGTTACCCCTATTTCACATTCCGAATAAATAATTGGTGGTATTTTTTGATAAGATAGATTAAATTATCATTTTTTGGGGATTACAGCACTTACATGAAATACGGTTTCGCAATCCATACAACTACACCAGAGTTAGGGTTATCTATTAGTAATTTTTCCGGAGATAGCCGTAGTCAAGTTTGGCATTTAGGCCGAGAGATGGCCACTCATTTACATCTGTATATCGCGGAGTTTCTCTCTCCTCAAACTTGGCAAGATTTAAGTTTTATTGCTGTTGCTAAGGGGCCGGGTGGGTTTACGGGTACTCGTTTAGGTGTCGTGACAGCGCGCACTTTAGCCCAACAATTAGAGATTCCCTTATTTGGGGTTTCCTCAATGGCCGCGATCGCGTTTCTTAACCCCCCCTATCCCCCCCTGCTTAAGGGAAATATGATGAAATATCCCCTTGTCGAGGGTGCATCTATTAAAGATAATTATCAACATATCGCGGTACAAATGCCAGCACAACGAGGAGAATTATTTGTCGGAATTTATCTCAAAGAATGGGATCAGGAAGGAAACATCACTGGCTTATCTCCTTTATTACCCGATAGAGTAATGAAACCGGAAATTTGGCAAGAAACTTTAGAAAGTTGGCCAGATTCTTATCAATTAATAGAAGTACAAAATAGTGAAAAAGATGCGACAGAAGGAGGCTTAGGAGTAACAGTTTCCAGTGTATTAGGATTAGCTTATTTAGAATGGAAAAAGGGAAACCGTTCTCCTTGGGAGGAAATTTTACCCTATTATGGGCAACATCCCGTAGATAAATAAAAAAACGACTATTAGTTGTTATTAAATGGAGAAACCGGGTTTCTCGAAACCCGGTTTCTAGGGTGCATAATATGGGCTATGTTAACCACAAAATGGGATTAATTAACCAATAATGTCACTCTACATTATTGGTTTTCATATCGGATCATGTGGCTAATTTTTGGGGCGACGAAGTTTAGTTGTCGTTATTGTGGGCTTGGGCTACTTTTTGAACTACCTCTAAAGGTAAATTTAATAAGTTAGCAATGTCCTCTAACTTTAAGCCAAAACTAATCATTCGAGGAATCGTGTCTAACTTAGATTTTTGCTCACCAATTTCTTCACCTTCTGCCAAGGCTTCTTGATAAACCTTGGTTTTTTTCAGTTCACTTAAACCTAACATAGTTTCAATCTCCTTCCGAGTTTTTTGGGGTAATTTATAGATGATAATGGTTTCAATCAGATCAATTAATTCTTGTTGAATAGTTGGCTCATTAATTTCCTCTTTGGCTTGAGTAATTAATGATTTTGCTAGATTAACCGCGTGATTTTCCGGTTCAATTACCAGTTTAACAACTCCTACCCCTAATGAGGTAGTCGCGGTTTCGCCTAAGGAGTCTAAATAAATGCGTTGGACTCGGTTTAGGGCTAAAATATCACCAAATTGGTGATGGGGCTCCCTTTCCATATTACGACTGGGATAAATCACCACAATGCGCCAAGGATGGGGCGGTTGGTATTGTCGTAAAAACAGGAATAATTCAGCAAATAGGCGGTAATAGAAGTCCTCATCTGGTTGAAATTGGACTTCAACTAGATAAAGGGGTTGATCGGAATCCCCATCAGTAGGTAAGAATAAACCATCTACGCGAAAGGATAGTTGTTTGACTTCACGCGAGGTAAACTCATAATTCTGAGTGTTTGTCTGGGGTTGATTAATTAGTTCAAAGAAAATGTGAGGAAAGTTGAGAAAGATTTGATAAAAAATACTATCAGTTTTCACAATTTTTGCGTGTTCGATTATTGGGGATTGTTGTTAAATTGACAATACCTTCGCCTACAAAGCGGGCGGGCACGGAGGCACCGCCCCTACAGACTACGGATTTTCGGCGTTTTATCGTTTTTGGCGAAGGTATTGATTGAGAAACAGGGTTTCTTGACAAAATCGTGACTTGTGAGCGCAGAGTCTCAGACAGAAACCCGGTTTATTTGTTTCCTGTAATGAGTTCGATCGCGTCTATTGTCTATTGTCTATTGTCTATTGTCGATGGTTTAATTTCTTTACCCAAGGCACAATCCTTGAGGGGATTGGTATTATCAAAAACGGCTGAAACCGTTACACACAGAGAGTCGTTACTAGGGATAAGTTTTGGTAAACATCCCCTACTTCATCCCTACTTTATGAGACATCTGGAAAAAATCGGATGGCAGGCAGGATGCCTACCCTACAGTGTTAAGGAAAAAATCGGATGGCAGGCAGGATGCCTACCCTACAGTGTTAAGGAAAAAATCGGATGGCAGGCAAGATGCCTACCCTACAGTGTTAAGGCTTGGGTTGACTCGTCTTGGTAACTGGTGTTTCCTTGACAATCTTTTTCGGATCTGGTTTTTCAGGAGCAGACTGCGCGATCGTGTCTTCTTTCACCTTAATTTTCTCCACATACTTCCAGAGACTATAATCACGACTTAACCAGCCATGAAAAAACGCCATTTGACTATTCTTTTCCCGCACCCGCTGATAACGATAAATAATCCGCTCATTAATAATCTGAAACGCGGTATTACGACTATTTGCCTCTTTCACAGCCTTAAGAGTTTCCGCATCGAAAACCCCCGTTTGCGGTAAACCTAAAGCCTGTTGTAAAAACGTAATCGCATTATTAATGCCAAAATTCACCGCGGTATCAAACATCACAACCGCCAAAGCCGGGTGCATAGTAGCCCCTTGACTATTATCCCAATAATGCTTATAAATTTCTAATAGTTCCACCTCCGACATTTGCGCGACATCTAAAGGGGGAAGACTACGACGGAGACGATAGGAGTCATACTCACTTTGGGTAATTCCGCGATAAGTGCGCCCTCCACCATCGGCCGGATGATCGCTAAACCCACCCTCAAAATATAAAGTAAAATAGAGAGAAGCTTGAAAGATACGACTTTCTCGACTCACCGACTCTGTTTCACTTCCTTGGACTTGTTGAGAGGCTAATGTCTTCCCTGCAATTAAGGTAACGGGTAACGCGAGGCTACATAAAAGTATCCCTAGCAGGAGTTTTGGATGTTGTTTACCTTTGGAGAGAGTTTCCATCAATTTCATAAAATATTCCTATAAATCCCGTTACCTCGGTTTGAGGATGTCAAAAAACTGCTAACTTCTATAATGTCATAACACAAAAAGGCGGTGTCAATGAACTCCCATCGGACTAACTCCACGGAAATTTCTACTCCCCAATCTGCCGAAGCCCTTACTCAACAGGCCGAAATGTATTTAGCCGAAGGGAAATTGCCTGAAGCTATTACCAGTTGTCAAGCAGCCCTAGACTTAGACTCTACTTGGGCTGCGGGATATGTGACGATGGGTACTATTAAACACGCCCAAGGCGATATTGATGGCGCGATCGCGCTTTATGCACAAGCCATCCAATTAAATCCTGATTCAGCACCCGCCTACGCCAATTTAGGCAGTATGCTTTATAAAAAAAGTCGCTTTCAAGAAGCTATTTTAAATTATCGCAAAGCTCTTAATCTTAATCCTAATTTAGTCGCTGTTCACCTGAACTTAGCTAACGCGTTAAAACAACAAGGAAAACTAGAAGAATCCGCCCAACATCAACAAAAAGCCCTGGCATTAAATCCTGAATACGCTCAGGTTGATGTCCTGATTAAACAAGGGGAGGAATTAGCCAAAAGTGGGAAATTAGAAGACGCGATCACACTTTGGGAAAAAGCCCTTAGCATTAAACCAGACTTAGCTGAAGTCTATTGTCAAATAGGGATTATGCGACGTTTTCAAGGGAAATATAAAGAAGCCTTAGAGGTATTACAAAAAGCCTTACAACTGAAACCCGATTATATCGCGGCTCATCAACATTTATGTGGGATATTGCGAGATACCACCAATTATGCAGGAGCCCGTCAAGCCGTAAATACATATTATCAAACCTGTGGGGAAGTGGATCGAATAATGACCACTCTTTATGTGATGAGTACCTATCATCTCGCGGGATTAAGTCAAGTCGCAAAAGATAGATTCTTAGAATTAGAAACTTTAGTAAAGAAAACCATTAAAAGTTTGAAGAAACCCTACGAGATCAAAGCTCTTTATTCCAATCTCTTATTTAGTATGCCCTATTTCAGAGATGATGTCGAATCCAACGCGCAATTAAATCAATTAGTGGCTCAACAATATATAAATCAAGTTCTTCATCCCAGTCATTTAGAAACTTCCTATACCCGGAAACCACGACAACCCCAAAGTGAATTAAGGCTCGGATTTATCTCCAGTCATTTTAATCGTCATTCCGTTGGTTGGTGTAGTTTTGATATTATTGAAGCCTTAAGAAAAATCACTTCTCAAGTATATTTATACGCGACGGAACCTATGCAAACCGATGATTTTACCCAATGGTTTGCCAAAACAGCCCAACTGTATATTCCCCAAAATTATCCCAATGGGACGGTTAACCCAGGGGAAATCATCCAGAAAATTCGTGAAGATGGGATTGATATTTTAATCGACTTAGACTCTCTGACGATTCCCCTTCATGCCGAAATACTTTACCATCAACCCGCCCCAATTTGTATATCTTGGTTAGGGTTTGACGCACCCTATATTTCTCCTCATAATTACTTTTTAGTTGATTCCTATACTCACCCGGAAGGACGTGATAAATATTATAAAGAAAAATTGATTCGGATGCCCAATTCCTTTGTCTCGGTTTGCGGGTTTGCCCGTCAAGCAGGCGATCGCGTTTCTTTAAGACAAGGATACAGAATCGGTTTAGATCAAGTGGTGTATCTCTGTGTCGCGTCGGGACGAAAATTTAACATAGAATTAGCCAAAGCTCATATCGCAATTTTGAAAGAAGTCCCCCATAGCATCTTAATTTATAAAGGAGTGGGAGATACGGAAGTCTTTCAAAGTACCTATAAAAAAATCTGTGAAGAAGAAGGGGTTGGCTTTTATCGGATTAAATTTTTACAACGAGTCGCGACGGAAGAAGAACATCGTAAAATTTATTCATTAGCCGATGTCTTATTAGATTCCTATCCCTATAATGGGGGCACTCATACCCTAGAAGCATTATGGTTTGATCTGCCCGTTGTCACTCGCATGGGAGTACAGTTTTTATCACGCATGGGGTATTCCTTCTTACAAGATTTAGGCATCAATGAAGGAGTCGCGACATCTTGGAAAGAGTATATTCAATCGGGAATAAAGTTAGGTAAAGATCAGGAGTTACGTCAGGAAGTGGTAGAAAAATTAAGAAATTCCAAGAAACCGGAAAAATTAGCCCCTTTGTGGAATCCCCAAAAGTTCGCACAGGACTTTTATGGGATTTGTCAACAACTTTTAGAGAAAGAAGAAGGTTAGCTCCTCTCGCGGGAGCAAAAACCCAAAAACTAGGGAAAAAAGGGCTGAAAGCCTTTTGCCATATAGGTTTAAGCTCGAAACCAGTTAGCTCCTTGATCGGTATAGCTTTGAGGTATTTTGCGTGCCGGGGCAAAGCTTTAAGTCCTCTTAAGCGCAAAAATTTGTTTAAATCCTACTATTTGTGTTAATCCAACCACTTAAGATGGACAACTGGCATTATCTTAAGTGGGGAATTGGGAATTGGGAATGGGGAATTGGGAATTGAGAATGGGGAACAGGTAATAGGTAATAGGTAATTGACAGTTGACAGTTGACAGTTGACAGTTGACAATTATCAATTAATTGACTTACGCACTGCAAGGGCCGCATAAGGGTTTGAGCTTGTCGCTCAACGGAATCGCGTAATTTACACCGTGTG